>OJJV01000330.1_pt1 | contig 36146 bp, 24 predicted proteins | sample 1596391 | NCBI WGS metagenome assembly OJJV01 (sample SAMEA4350164, study PRJEB24818) | metagenome | biome: human; feature: gut; material: faeces | place: Denmark | collected 2013-09
GGGCCGTGGGAACAGTAGCGTGAAGTTACCTATGACTTTAGTCGACAAGCTGTTCATCGCATTCCCGTTGTAGATCCCTGACTTTACTTCGAAAGTGGTTGACTTTATATATAAAGGTAGTCCGCTGATCAGTGCGATCGACAATTCTGAGGCCTTCAAGGAGACCCGTGAGGAGTTCCTGGCGAAGACGGGGCTGCCTGACAGGCCGATGATCGCCCTCCTGGCCGGATCCAGAAACGGCGAGATCAGCTCGATGATGCCGACCTTTATGGAATTTGCCGACAGGCTGCATTCCATCCCTGAATATTCAGAATACCGCTTCGTCGTGGCGGCTGCTCCGGCCCGCTCGGAGAGCGACTACACCAAGTACATAAGGGGGCGTGAATATGTCAGCGTGGTCTTCGGCCAGAGTTATGCCGTGATGCGTCACGCCAAGGCCGCGGTGGTCAATTCCGGCACGGCTTCGCTGGAATGCGCGCTGATCGGGACTCCGCAGGTGGTCGCCTATAAGGGTTCTGATCTTAACTTCCAGATAGCCAAGTCGATAATAAAGATCCAATATATCAGTCTCGGCAATCTGATTCTTGACCGGATTTGTTTCCGGGAGCTTCTCCAGTACTATTTCACGCCGGAGAACGTGCTGAACGAGGTCCGGAGGATGATCGAGGATGAGGAGTATCGTTCCACGATGCTGTCCGGCTATCAGGAGATCCGTGACGCTCTCGGTGGAGAGGGCGCTTCGGCTGCTGTGGCAAGAGCGATGATTGAAGAATTAAGAAAGTGACCAAAGAACAGGATATTAACACATTGAATATGAAAAGAATAGCATTGATCGCATTGATGATTGTGGCCGGAACCGTGGCTGCGTATTCGCAGACAGAGCAACAGCTGCCGACGGAAATTTACGTTGAAGGCGCGAAGAACCATGTCCAGGGAATCGCCTACGACAGCTCCGCCGGCAACATGTACTTCTCTTTCACGACCAGCTTCATCAAGACGGACATGGAAGGAAAGGTTGTGGGTTCAATAGACAGGATCCAGGGACATCTTGGAGCGATGACATTCAATCCTTCGGACAGAAAGGTTTACGCCTCTCTCGAATGTAAGGACGATGTCATCGGAGCCGGACTTTCCTCTTTCGCCAAAGGCAGGTCGATGTTCTACATCGCGATCATTGACGTTGACAAGGTCACGGAGGTCGGCATGGATTCCGAGAACAATGACGCTTTCCGGATTGTCTGTGTCAAGGACGCCACTAGGGATTACCACATGACCGGCTTCGCTGACAAGGGCTACGAGCATTACTATGGCTGTTCCGGAATCGACGGCGTGACGATCGCCCCTAAGCTCGGCAAGAAAGGTGGAAAGAATTACCTCTATGTGGCTTACGGCATCTACGGCGACAAGGCCCGCAACGACAACAACCATCAGGTGTTGCTTCGCTACGACATCAGGAAGCTTAATGAATATGCAGGGAAGGTGAAGTTCGGGGATTTCTATGGGGAAGGTCCGGACAAGCCTTTGGACAAGTATTTCGCCTACACGGGCAACACGAACTGGGGCGTGCAGAATCTGGCCTACGATGCGGAGACGGGGAAGATGTTCATGGCTGTGTACAAGGGGCGCAAGAGCATATTCAAGAATTATGACTTGTTCGTGTTTGACGTGGCTGAAAAGCCTGTCAAGAAGTCGTTGGCCGGTGTCCTCTACGACAGGACGAAGCATAAGGTGATCGGTTCGCGGGAGAATCCTGTTTCCGGCTTTTACTTCAAGTACGGTTCCACCGGTATTTGTCCAGTGGGCGGCGGGCTGTACTATTTCGCGGAACCGGGAAAGAGTTCCGTCACCGGCAACCAGTACTCCAGGACCCGACTTTACCGCTGGACCGGTGATCCGGACACCCCGTTTGAGAGATTGTAGTGCTGCCTAAGCCACAAAACATCTAAGTGCTGATCCGGTAAATTTGTTGGTAAATTTCATCGCAGGGTAGTAAATTTCGTGTGTCTGACGAAATCTACTACCCTGCTTTTATTGTCCATTGGAAGGTGTTGTCTAAATTTACGATTGAATTTTAACACAACACCTTATGACAAATTTTTTAGAAAGGGTCGGCGTCGGGATTGTTCTGCCCCTGTGTCTGTTGATGTCCTTCGGATGTGCGGACTACTCCCCGGACATCGACAACATCCACAAGAGGCTTGACGCCATGGAGGACAACCAAATCGCCACCATCGAGAGTCAGGTCGTCTCGGTCAACTCCTCGATTTCCAATTTTGAGAAGGCCGATGCGGATCTGAAGGAAATGATCGCGAACCTTCAGAAGACAGCGGGGAAGTTTGAGAAAACAATCTCGGAGAACGGGGAAAGCATCTCCGCATTGAAGACCGGCCTTGAGAAAGCGGTCGAGGATCTTAAAAACAGCGACAGGGCGGACAAGGAATATGTCCTTGACTCCCTCGGCAAGGCCAAGGCCATGCTGCTTGCGTTGCTGGAGTCGGAGAAGACCGAGTTGAATGGCAAACTGACTTCAATCAACAACACCATCTCGTATCTTCAGAAAAAGGATGCCGAACTTGAGAAGAAAATTACGGATTTGAGAATCTACATCGACAAGGAACTGAAGGAGACCAAGGACTGGGCTAATGCGACATTTATGACTTTGGACCAGTATAACGCCATTGTGGACCAGCTCGGCGGGATCGAAGGCGAGATAGCTGGCCTCAAAACCTCGATGACTAACCTTGAGACCCGTCTGACGGAGAAATATTCAAAGGATCTGAAGACAGCGTCGGATGGAGTGAAGTCAAGGCTTGGCGAGGAGGTCGATGGTCTGAATGACAGGATCGACAAGGTGGTCTCTGACATCACCAAGGCCTACACCGACGCCATCGCCACTTTCCGTGAGGAAATGGAAAAATGGTGGAACGAAAGCCTGAAGAAAGCCATCGATGACAGCGAGGCCTCTATGAAATCGTGGGTGAACAGAACTTTGGACGGCTACTGGACGATCGCCCGGACCAAGGATTCCCTCAAGGCGCTTAATGATGACATCGAGAATCAGCTTGAGGCGCAGAAAAAACTGTTGAATGATTTGATCAGTGAAAACGCGGGGGATATTACTGCTCTTGAGGACAGGTTGAAGAAAGTCAATGATGACCTTAAGGCGTTGGCGGATCGTTTCCCGGTCTTCACGTCTGACTTGAACAAGGCGAAGGAGGATCTTACCACTGCCTACAAGAAAGCAATCGAGGATGCCATCACTGATTTCAAGGGTGTTTTTGAGGCTACGATCAAAGCTCGTGTTGATGCCGCGTATGACAGTTTCACGAGAGCATTTTCGACAAAAGAGGCTGAAATGAGGAGGGTGATGGCTTCTATCAGTAGCGATCTCGCTTCCCTTGATTTCGCTGGCCTTATTTCCTCCTTTGACTCCGTGATGCAGTCTCTGGCGTTTGTCCCGACGAGCGATGACGGGAGTGTGATTCTCTCCTACAACGTCGAGTCTTTGGAAAAGACCATCGATGTCTCTCTGGAGATCCGCCCTGAGCGGCTGCTGTCCTCAATAGGAGCCGCTGATGTGTCGGCGTATGCGTTGCTCACAAAGACAAGGGCTTCGGTCGGGGATGAGGTCGCTCTGAAAGTTCAGAGAATCACCAAGGCAAAGAACGGAGTCCTGAATGTCAGGGTTGAGCCCGGGGTACTGTTGGATGACTTTATTGCAGGACGAGTCTCCGCCGGTTTCAGGGTCGTTGTCCGTGACGTTTCCACACGGTTCACTCCTTTGAAAGTCGCGAAAATAAGACCGCCTTTGATCCAATATACTACCGCGTCCGGAAGTATGGTTGACATTTCTTCATCTTTATATGCCAAAGACGCGAATAATAAAACTTTGAACATCGTGCACACCAAGTATGGTGAAATCGGCTTTGACGGTGATGCAGACAAAGTGAATCTTAATTGGTATAAATCTGCTGACTTAAAGACAATCAAGCTCCTCAAGAAAGCAAAGCCTGATTACGAGATATATTTTCGAGACTGCAATCTTCTTGAAGAGGTGGATCTTGAGTTATTGGACGTGTCGGCAGTCACTAATTTTCAACAGTCATTTTATAATTGTAGTAAGCTGACTACAAAATCGTTGAAAATCTCCTCTTGGAGGCCTCAGAACCTTGATTATACCAACTTTACATTCTATGGATGCTCAGGGTTGACTTCCTTGGATTTGTCCAAATGGAAAATGGATAAGGTGACTAGCGTGCCTGGAATGTTCAATGGATGTTCGTCGCTTGAGACGTTGGATTTGTCAGGTTGGAATTTGGATAAAGCAAACTGGCACGATGTCAGTGATAATTATGGAAAGACGGTGAGGTGTATGTTCTATGGTTGTAAGAAATTGAAGACCATCAGAATGGTAGGCAGCAGCAACGCCACTATGAATCTGGTCAAGCGTGATCTTGGTGTGGCCGGCATAAACCCTACAATCGTGACCCGATAACCCTAAAATGGAAGAATCAATGAATATAATAAGAATATTACCGGCTCTTCTGAGCCTGATTCTGCTGGTGTCCTCCGGATGCGCTGACTACGATGCTGAGTTCAAGCGTGTGGATGACCGCATCGATGAAATCGAGAACAACCGCATCCCGTCCATCGACAAGCAGCTTGAAAAGATAAACGCTTCACTCCCGGAGTTGGAGCGGACAGATTTGGAAATCAAGAAGATGATCGAGTCCTTGGACAAGACCGCCGATGATCTTCGCAAAGACATCGGTGAGAACGAGAACCGCGTTTCAGAGGTTCGCTCTGAACTCGAAAAGGCTGTCAAGGAACTCCAGGACAGTGACAAGACCAACAAGGAGGAACTGATCGCTGCCATAAATGAAGCCAAGGCTACCGTCTTGGCCAATCTTGAGGCGATGAGGACGGAAATGCAGGGCAAACTGTCCGACATAGATGAAATGATCTCTGATCTGAAAGATAAGGATCAAGAATTGGAGAAACAGATTTCTGTTCTCAAGACCTATGTTGATGATGAATTGAAAGGCATCAGGGACTGGGCCACAGCCACATTCGCGACGTTGGAGCAGTATAATGGTATTGTGGAACGGATTGGAGGGATCAACACGGAGATGTCTGAACTGAAGAAGTCTTTGTCTGACCTTGAGACCCGCCTGACAAACAAGTTCGACGAGGATTTGAAAAAGGCGGTCAGTGACCTTGAATCCAAGATAGGTGAGGAAGTTTCCGGTCTTAATGGCAGGATAGACAAAGAGGTGTCAGATCTTACACAGGCTTACACATCGGCCATCGCCAAGACTCGCGCTGAGCTTGAAAGCGCATGGACAGAAAAGGTCAAGACCTCTCTTGAGGAGTTGGAGAAATCCCTTAAACTTTGGGTGAACGAGAAACTTACAGCCTACTGGACGATAGAGGAGACCAAGGCGGCTCTTGAGGCTCAGAAAAAGGATCTCGAAAACCAGTTGAAGGCTCAGGAAGCCTATCTGAGAGGATTGATCGATGCTAATGCGGGAGAGATCAAGGACCTGAAAGAGGCTCTGACAGAGACCGAGAACGCTCTTGCGGACAACGCCAAGAGCCTGGAGGACTTGTTCTCGGAGCTTGAGCAGGCAAAGAAGGACATCAAGGTTGCTTATGAGGCCGCGATCAATGATGCCATAGCTTCGTTGAAAGGTGTTATGGACAAAGAACTTGCCGACAGGATAGACAGCCTCAACAACAGTTTTGCCGAGAGAGTCGAGGCGTTGGAGTCAAGGATTGAGAAATGCAAGGATGACTTGGCTTCGATAATCGAGGCTGTAGAGGACGCGCGTGATAAGATAAGAAACGTGATATCATCGTTTGTATATTTCCCGACATATTCAGATGGATCGGTTGAGGTCTTCTGTGAAGGTGACAAGAAGTCTCTGACATTGAAATTCGAGGTCCGTCCGTTCTCAGCCGCCGAGGCTCTTAATGTAGACAATGTGTCGATCCTCACTCAAAACGTGGAGCCAAAAAACTATGTTATTCCTCTTAAGTTGAGCGGAATCACAAGCACCGGGAACGGCATCGTTCTGATGGACATAGATGCTTCCGGCCTTCCTCTCATCTTTACAAATGGTTCTAGTAAGTTCAACGTTCTGGTGTCAATAAGAGATGCTTCCAAAGGGTGGGATATGATTTCCGGATTTATTCCTATTGTCCCTGTTGTGGTGACAAACCCTTAAGAGAAAGATGAATATGTTTGACTGTTAACATTTGAAAGAAATGAAAGAATATATTGGAAAAATTAAAGTTGCCTTGATGTGCGCGGGTCTTGCCGCAGCTTTCGGCTGTGCGGACTATTCTCCGGATCTTGATGAGATCCACGAGAATCTGGACGGAAAGGATGCGTGGGTCACATCCATAAACCAGCAGATTGAGAAGATCAACGCTTCCATTCCGAAGTTGGAGCAGACCGACAAGGACATGAAGGACATGATCGGTTCCCTGGAGGAGACCGCCGGCGATCTCAGGAAAGCTATCACGGAGAATGGGAAACGGATTTCAGCAGTGAAGTCCGACCTTGAGAAAGCGGTGGAAGAATTGAGGAAAAGCGACAATGCCAACAAGGAAGAACTTATCAGGGCAATAGAACAAGCCGAAAAAGAGGTTCTTGTGACTCTTGAGACAATGAAGTCTGAGATGAACGTGAAATTGTCAGACATAGGCGGCGCGATCTCCGACCTGAAAAAGAAAGATGCGGATTTGGAAGGCAAGATCTCGGATTTGAAATCGTATGCCGGAAAAGAATTGAAAGGCACTGAAGATTGGGTCAAGGCCACTTTCGCGACTTTGGAACAGTACAATGACATCGTGGAGCAAATCGCTGGCATTGATATCGAAATCGCCGGATTGAAGACCTCAATGACTGATCTTGAGGAGCGTCTGACAAAGAACTTCACAGAGTCGTTGAACAAGACTGTCAGCGATCTGGAATCAGTTGTCGCTGACGAGGTCGCCGGGTTGAATGACAGAATCTCAAAAGAGGTTGCTGATCTGACAAACGCTTTCACCGAAGCCCTCTTAAAAGCCCGGAACGAGACTGAGGCAGCCTGGGAAAAGAACCTTAAGGATTCGGTGAATGATTTGAAGTCATCCCTTGAGTCTTGGGTGAATGATAAAATTAAGGCTTACTGGACGATTGAGGAAACGAAGGCGGCCCTTGAGACTCAGAAAAAGGCTCTTGAAGGTCAATTGCTTGTGCAGAAAACCGCTTTGGAGGAAATGATCAAGGCAAATTCGAAAGACATCGAGGATTTGAAGGCGGCCTTGGCCGTGACCAATAAGGCGATTGAGGACAACGCGAAGGAGATCGAAGGCTTAAAGTCGGATTTGGATGAGGTCAAGGCTGAGGTCAAAGAGGCGTATGAGAGAGCCATCAGAGATGCGATAGCCTCCCTGCGAAATGAGTTGTCTGCGGACATCTCGGCCGCGATCAATGATGCGGACAGTAAGGTTCAGGGCGAGATTGATCGAATGAGTTCGGAAATCCGGAAGATGGAGAAATCTGTCAGCGACAAGATAACACAGGCTCAGAATGCTGTCAACAAGGTGCTGTACAGAATACAGTCTTTGGTTTATGTCCCTTATACCGAGGATGGAGTAGCTGTAGTGACAAGATATGGCTCGGGTTCCATTGTGAAATTCGTGACGTTGGAATTCGAGGTACGGCCTTCCTCCGCGCTGTACTATCTGAAAAAGGATAACATTAAGATAACGGCGCATTATCCGAATAATGAACAGAAGGATCTTTACATAAATAATGACAATGACTTTAAGGTGTATGGCGGTTATATTGTCATCAAGGTGAACGCCACCTACATCTCTGATTCGTTTGTGCGGGGCGAGATGGCAGCCTTCGCCAGAGTCCACATCGAGAACGAGACGATGGGCTGGAATCTGTCGTCTGAATATATTCCTTTGAGGATGGCTGAATGAGCGGTTGAGAGCAACACTTTGATGAATAAACAACTTCGACATCATTCCTCTTAAAACCGTGGATGGCGCTTTGGAGCCGGACATGATCAACGGTCATGTGTATGTCGAGATGGGCGACGGCCTGAAATGGGCCACCTGTAACGTGGGCGCGGACAAGCCTGAGGAAGTCGGGACGCTTTTCGCCTGGGGCGAGACGACACCGAAGGCCACGTATTCCCTTGACAACTACAAATGGAACAAGGATGGGAACTACACCAAGTACAATTCCACAGACGGCAAGCAGATTCTGAGCAAAGAGGATGATGCCGCCACCGCCAACCGGGGAGGGACTTGGCGTACTCCGACCAATAATGACATCTTTAAACTTTAGGATTATTGTAAGTGTACATGGGATGATGCAAGAAACGGCTATGTCCTGACAAGTGAATCTCCTGGTTATGAAGGTTACACCCTCTTTTCCCGTCACCGGATTATAATCCGACCATTTACAAGGGATTGTACTGGACCTCATTTGTGAATGTGAATAGGCATGTGGAAAAAGCGGATGTTTTTTCCATGATCAAGAGCAATGGAATGGTTGGACTCTCGTCAGCCCCTCGCCACCTCGGTCTGCCGATCCGTCCTGTGTCGTTTTAGTGCATGCGGTCAACCTCGGAGCCGTCGGCGACAAGGCCTGTCGGAGTGACGGGGATCAGCGTTTCATGACGCTTAGATCCACAGGCCCCGGAACGCCTTTCACGACGGCCTTGTCGGTGAACTGCCAAAAGGTCCAGCCGTCGAAGTCCGGCCTGTCCTTCTCGTAGTGGGCTATCCAAACAGGATAGTTGTCCGTGATCCTCTTGCTGAGCCAGTCACGGGCAAAGGAAGACCCCGTGTAGACAATAGGCTTTTTACCGTAGTGACCCTCAATGGTTTCCAACCATTTGAGGGCCTCTTCGTTCAGTTTCTTCATCGACCCTCCCCGGTGGATGGTCTCGATGTCCAGAACCGGAGGCAAGTCCTTGAATCTCAGGTCGCCAACTGTCTTGATGAATAGCCTTGCCTGAGCCTCGCCGTCCTTTGAACTCCTGAAGAAGTGGTACGCGCCTCTTCTAAGGCCAGACCTGCCGGCGTCCTGCCAGTTCCTTTTGAAATCCTTGTCCACCATCGACACCCCTTCCGTAGCCTTTATGAACACGAAACTGACAGGCCTGATGTCTTTAGCCAGATGGTGATCACGGATTGTTTTTCCACGTTTGTCCGTCAGCACGTAAAGGGAATCCCAAACGATGTCGCCGGCGTTGTGGTGGGAGATGTCGATTCCGTAGCGCCAGTCTCCTGGCGGAACCTTGGCCCCTGTCTCGTGTCCGCCTCCGCCACCCTGGCTGATGAACATAACCGCCAGAGCCAGAATGACTGACGCGGCGATGCCGACAGCCGTCCAGACTCCTATATTCACTTTCTTGGGCTTCCTCTTTTTCCTCCGGGGACGTTTTGCCGGTGATGTCCCGGCTTTCTGTGCGCCGGCCTTTTTCCTGGCGGCTGAACCCTGAATATTCTTGTTTTTCGCCTCTGGCATATTCATAAAATCCTTGAAACCGCGGCGACCGTGGCCACCGCCTCACAAAATTAATGAATATTTCTGACTATCTTTGTACGCAGTATATTTAAAGGACTATGAACTGGTTCATCGAGATATTCACGGAACCGTCTTATATTCAGGCGATTCTCGTCCTGTCGCTGATTTGCGTCGCCGGCCTTCTTTGCAACAAGATCAAGATAAAGGGGGTGAGCCTTGGCGTGACGTTCGTGTTTTTCGCCGGAATTGTTGTCGGGCATTTCGGGCTCAGCGTTGATCCGCGTATGCTGGCGTTGGCGCAGAACTTCGGCCTTGTGCTCTTTGTGTTCACCCTTGGCCTGCAGGTCGGCCCGAGTTTCTTCCCTTCGCTGAAGAAAGGAGGCATCAAACTGAATATCCTGGCGTTCGCCGTGCTTCTGGTAGGCACTTTGATGACGTTGGGAATAAGTAGATTATGCGGAATGTCGCTGCCTGTGGCGACCGGACTTCTCACCGGTGCGGCGACCAACACCCCGATGCTTGGAGCGGCGCAACAGACTCTGCTTCAGACCGATCCGGGGGCTGTGGATGTCTCCAACCAGATGGCCACCGCCTGCGCTGTGGGTTATCCTTTCGGCGTGATCGGCGTGATTCTTTGCGTGGTGGTCCTTTCGGTCATATTCCGTAAGAACCGCGGCCCAAAGGACACTCACAACAACCAGACATTCATCAACGAGTTCAGTGTGAGCAATCCGGCTGTATTCGGCAAGACGATCCGGGACATCATGAAGGACGCGCACATCAGAATTGTAGTGTCAAGGGTTTGGAAATATGGCGGCGAAGGCCGCGGGCAGGTGATAATCCCGGACGGGGACACCGTGCTTGAGGAAGGGGAGCATGTGCTTGTGCTGACCCGTGAGAAGGACGCCGGGTCGGCCGAGCAGCTGTTCGGAGAGAAGGTCGTGAAGGATTGGAACAAGAAGGACATCGACTGGAACCATCTGGACGGAATGCTTGTTTCCCGTCATATTTTCGTGACCAAGACGAGCGTCAACGGAGCCAAACTTGGGGATCTGCATCTGCGCAACGTTTACAGGATCAACATCACAAGGGTTAACCGCGCGGGCATCGACCTGCTGCCGTCCCGTGACCTCAGACTTCAGATCGGAGACAAACTGACGATCGTAGGAGAGCAGAAAGCGATTGACCGTGTGGCTGAAGTGCTTGGCAATCAGGAGAAGGAACTTCGTAATCCGAATCTGCTGTTCATTTTCATCGGACTTATGCTCGGATTGATTCTGGGCAGCCTTCCGATTTCCATTCCGGGAATGAGTGTCCCGATCCGTCTCGGGATCGCCGGCGGCCCGATCCTGATCGGCATCCTGATGGGGGCGTTCGGACCGAGAATCCACTTGACCACCTACACGACGCACAGTGCGAATCTGATGCTCAGGCAGTTCGGTTTGACGATCTATCTGGCTGGATTGGGACTCAGCGCAGGGCCGGACTTTTTCGAGACTGTCTTGAGGCCGGAAGGCTTGCTGTGGATCGGGATCAGTGTGTTCTTGGCCATTGTGCCGGTGCTGCTTGTCGGCTTTGTCGCCGCTAAATTCTGCAAGACGGACTATTCGGAGAACGTCGGGATGCTGTGTGCCTCGATGGCCAACCCTATCGCCCTTAACTATGCACTTACCACGGTTGACGATGACGAACCGTCTGTCGCTTACGCCACTGTCTATCCGATGGAGATGTTTCTGCGTGTCATTTCCGGGCAGGTGATGATGCTGCTTTGACGTGATTCCTATTCCTCTGGTCAGGTCACTTCGATGCTTCGGCAAGCTCAGCAACCACAGGCTCGGTGACCGGTGATGTCGGTCGTTATTTTGGTCATTGCGCTTTGTGTCATCAGCATAAGGCTGCCGAGCTCCGGTTACCGAACTCTGGTTGCTGAGCTTTGGCTGCCGAGTTCCGGTTGCTGAGCTTGTCGAAGCATACCTACTGGTAAATTTAATGGTAAGTTTCGTTACAAGGTAGTAAATTTCGTGTCTGAACGAAATCTACTACCCTCATTCTTTTGCATTTACCTTCTCCATAATTATTTTTGTTCATTGAATCCCATCGAATATGATCGGAAACTGATAACCTGCTGATGGAAACCTCTGATGGCATTCTGCATGAATTTTATTGAATATCAATACATGATACATTATGACGAAATTTATTGAGAAAGCAGGCATCTGGATTCTGCTGTCCTTGTGCCTGTCAATGTCTTTCGGCTGCACGGATTATTCTCCAGACTTGGATGAAGTGGAGAAGAGGCTTGACGGCATCGAGGACAACCGGATCGCATCGATCGACAAGCAGCTCAAGGCGATCAACGCTGCCATTCCGCAGTTGGAGAAGACTGATGCGGATCTGAAGAAGATGATTGAGAACCTTCAGACGACAGCGGACGGCCTTGAAAAGTCAATCGCCGAGAACGGGAAAAACATCTCCGATCTTAAGACCGACCTTGAGAAGGCGGTTGAGGACCTCAAGAACAGTGACAAGGCGGACAAGGAATATGTCCTTGACTCCCTCGGCAAGGCCAAGGCCGTGCTGCTTGCGTTGCTGGAGTCCGAAAAGACCGAGATGAACGGAAAGCTTACCTCTGTCAACAACACGATTTCGGATCTGCAGAAGAAGGATGCCGAGCTTGAGAAGAAGATCTCTGACCTTAAGGCCTACGCTGACAAGGAGCTGAAGGGGGCAAAAGACTGGCTCTCCGCCACATTTATGACCCTGGATCAGTATAACTCAATAGTTGAACAACTTGGTGGAATCAATGGCGGGATAGCCGGCCTCAAGACCTCTATGGCAAACCTTGAGACCCGCCTGACGAAGAAATATTCAGAGGATCTGAAAACGGCGGCGGATGGAGTGAAGTCCAAGCTCGCCGGAGAGGTAGATGGTCTGAATGACAGGATCGACAAGGAGGTCTCGGCCATCACCAAGGCCTACACAGCCGCCATAGCCATTTTCCGTGAGGAGATGGACAAATGGTGGAGCGAAAGCCTGAAGAAATCCATCGATGACTGCGAGACCTCGATGAAGTCCTGGGTGAACAGCACTTTGGACGGCTACTGGACAATCGCCCAGACCAAGGATTCCCTCAAGGCGCTTAATGATGACATCGAGAATCAGCTTGAGGCGCAAAAGACTTTCCTGAATGGCCTTATCGAAGCCAATGCGGCCGACATCAAGGCTTTGAATGACAAGTTGAAAGAGCTTGATGAGGCTGTGAAGAAAAACTCTGATGACATCGACGCTGTTAATAAGGCTCTTGGAGAGGCAATGGATGAGCTTACCGATGCCTACACGGATGCGATTACCAAGGCGATATCTGAATTCGAGGGCACTTTCTCAGAAGAGATCAAAACTCGGATAGCCTCTGTGAACAATAGCCTTGAGACGAAAAACAAGGCCATAGAGAGCAAGGTGTTATCCCTTGAGGGGTCTGTCAGCAGCTTGAATGACAAATTGTCCGAATTCTTGAATGCCAGTGTGTCTTTAAGAATCCAATCGGTTGAATGGTTCCCATTATCAACTGATGGCAAGGAGACCCTTTATTATGACAAGGGAGATCCGGACTTCCCAGAAAGTGAGAACTACAAGTACATCAAATACATCAAATTCCGGTTTGAGGTTCGCCCGGCAAGTGAAGCGGCCAACATTACGGAGGATTTGCTGTCTGCACGTCTGCTTTACACCAAGACCAGAACGACTGCTGGAGAGGATGTGGAATTGGACATAACTGATTTCAGTAATTCGTTCGGAGTCATTACCGTTACCATTGACGCATCCAAGGTCGATAGGGCTTTCATTGACGGCAAGATTCCGGCGAGTGTGGCCGTGGCTGTCGGAAATGTCAGCACGGAATATGTTCCTCTTAAGGCGCAGGCGCTTGAGGATCCGGTGATCCGCTATGAGACAATTGACGGAAAGATGCTGCCGGAAAGTGAGCTTGCAGGAGTGAGATGTTATAGTAAAGAGGGCGGCATACTGAACAAAAAACACACATATGGCAGGATTGACTTTACAGGGTCTGAGATTGGCGAACTATTGCTCAATCTCAGTAGAAAGAGTTATGAAGAAGATCCAAACGCAACATTGATGAAAATAAAGGTGTGCAGGAATGTTGCGGTGGCTGAATCCGGTATTTACATAGAATTGAAATTTAGAAACCAATACAAACTTGAATTTGCGGATTTGGAAAAGTTGGATGTTTCGAAAGTCGATAATTTTATGGAGATGTTTGCTTGGTGTACAAGACTGAAGGATTTGAGGATATCGTCTTGGAAGCCTAAACCCAAGGATATGTATCAAGCCTTTTATCGCTGCAGTAATTTAGAGACATTGAACCTTTCGGGATGGGATATGAGCCAGATTGAAAGAGTTACTGAACTGCTCTATAACTGTGCGTCACTTAAAGAATTGTATTTGGATAACTGGAATCTGAACAATTACACCGGAGGATCATATCCATATCCACAGGTATATGAAGGGAATGTTTTCAGCGGTATCAACTGCCGAAGGCGCGATTTTAATATATACGTCAGAAACTGCAATAAGAAGACCGTGGAAGCAGTGAAAAGATGGGTTAATAACTCGGTGATTGCCCAAGGCGAACCGCTCAAAGACGGTCGTTGCAACATAGTAACAAAATAAAATCACTTAATGAATATAAACACAATGAATATGAAAAAATATATTGCCGCCCTCTTCGGCGCGATCGCCCTTGTGGCGTCTGGTTGTGCGGATTACGAATCTGACATCAAGAGGCTTGAGCAGAGGATTGATGAGATCGAGAGCAACCAGATAAAATCGATCGAATCGCAGATAACAAAAATCAACGAGTCGCTTCCGAAATTGGAACAGACCGACAAGGATCTCAAGGGTATGATCACAGCCCTTGAAGGTACTGCGGACGATCTTGCCAAGTCGTTGGCCGACAACTCGAAAAATATTTCCGATGTGAAGTCGGAACTTGATGAGGCCGTGAAAGACCTTCAGTCGAGCGACAAGAAGAACAAGGAAGAACTCATCGCCGCGATAAACACCGCCAAGGGTGTGATTCTCGCCAACCTTGAGTCGGCTAAGATCGAGATCGAGGGCAAACTGACCGCCGTAAACAACACGATCTCAGACCTAAAGGCAAAGGACGCCGAACTTGAGAAGAAGATCTCAGACCTTAAGGAATATGTTGACAAGGAGATCAAAGGCACCAAGGACTGGGCGACCGCCACGTTCGCGACATTGACGCAGTACAACGGCATCGTGGAGCAGATCGCGGGAATCAACTCGGAGATCAGCGGCCTGAAGAAATCCCTGACAGACCTTGAGACCCGCCTTACGAACAAGTTTACCGAGGATTTGAACAAGGCCGTCAGTGACCTGAATGGCAAGATCGCCGATGAGGTTTCCGGCCTGAATACGAGAATCGACAAAGAGGTGTCCGACATCACCGCCGCCTACACGACCGCCATCTCCACCACCCGTGACGAATTGGAGAAGGCCTGGGCCGCCAATCTGAAGACATCCATTGATGAATTGGAGAAATCCCTCAAGTCTTGGGTGAATGAGAGACTGACCGCCTACTGGACAATCGAGGAGACCAAGGCGGCCCTTGAGGCTCAGAAGAAAGACCTCGAAACGCAGTTGGAGGCTCAGAGGGTTCTTCTGAAAGGTCTGATTGACGCCAACACCGGCGACATCACCAAACTGAAAGAGGCTTTGGCGGAGACCGAGAAGAACATCGAGGCCAACACCAAGGCGATCTCTGACTTGGAATCCGATTTGGAAAAGGCCAAGACTGACATCACGACAGCGTATGAGAAAGCCATTAATGATGCGATCTCAGCCCTTGAGGGCAGGCTTGACACCAAACTGACGAATGAGATCGAGGCTGTCAATGACAGGATAGACGAGATCGTCAACGATTGGGAGAGCCGCATCAAATCCTGTGAGGATCAGGTGAAAGACGCCATAGACAAGATGAACGAGGCCCTGAAGGATATGGGCGGGAACGGTAAGATCCAGTCTGTGACCTATCGTCCGGAGTATTCAGATGGTGTACATAACGTGTATAGAGACACCAAAACCTTCCGAATGATGTTTGAGATCCGCCCGGCCAGTGTGGTGTCTAAATTGAACACAAGCAACGTCAAGATGCAAGCCTACGTGGATTGGGGGCGCGGTCAATGGAAGACATTTGATCTGACCGTCATAGGAATCGTGTCAGAATCAAACGGTGTGATCGCGGTCAAGGCTTCGGCTGAGACTATCAAGAACTCTTCGGCTACATTCTTTGACAGCTCGTGGTCGTATATTACTTATGCGAAGCTTCTCATAGAGGATTCTACCCTTGGTTGGGAAATCTCATCTGACTTCATCCGTCTTAAGGTGGTGTCGGGCAGTCTGGAGCCGGATAAGCTCTATGGGCATGAATATGTCGAGATGGGTGACGGCTTAAAATGGGCTACCTGCAACATAGGTGCTGACAAACCAAAAGATGTCGGGTCTCTTTTCGCCTGGGGTGAGACAACACCTAAATCCACGTACACTCTGGAGAACTACAAATGGTACGAGAACGGAAACTACACAAAGTACAATTCTACAGATGGTAAGTTGTTCTTGAATAAAGATGATGATGCCGCCACAGCTAACTGGGGAGGAACATGGCGTACTCCGACCTTCAATGAGCTTTTAAAACTTGTAGAACATTGTAAGTGTACATGGGATGATACAAGGAACGGCTACATCGTGACAAGCGAATTCCCTGGCTATGAAGGAAACAGCATTTTCCTCCCATCACCAACATATAATCCAACAATATACAATGGGCTGTACTGGACCTCACAAGGCAAGATTAAGGATATTACAATAGCAGGCACATTTGCCATAAAAAAGAGCAACGATGATCGTATCGGCTTATCTTCATTCCCACGTTACCTCGGTTTGCCGATCCGTCCAGTGTCGTTTTAACCCGTGGAGGTCAACACTCTGATTAATAGATAATAAACTAGACCTGCTCCTGCCCTGTACGGGTGGGAGCAGGTGCTTTTATCCAGCTGATACACAGTGCTTTGTCCTCCATGCATGATTACTTCACAACCTTGTAGCGGATGGTCTCGATGCGTATGAAGCGGCATTCAATCGTGCTCCATGCATGATTACTTCACAACCTTGGAGCGGATGAACCGGTAGAGATCGGGAATGATGAGTACCGGCGAGGTGCAGAGGAGAATCCAGCCCCAGTCGGAGAGCGGAAGCGGGGAGACCTCGAAGAAGGCTCCGAAGCAGTTGACGATCAGGAACTGGCCGGCCAGGATGATTCCGGCGACCCAAAGACATCCGTAGCAGGCGGAAGCCTTGAACCTCTTGCGGTTGAAGAAGGAATCAAGAATGCCCTGAAGTACGCTTCCGTCAGTCTTGAAGTATCTGGCGTTGAACAGATTCCAGAACTGGATCAGCACGAATGTCGTGAAGAACACTCCCAGCTCGTAGCCTGAAAGATGTGCCTTTGTGTGGGCCGAGAACGCTCCGCTGAAGAACTCTCCGACAACATTCCAGTGAAGCAGGTCGGCAACCGAGCTGATGTCCATATGCCAGAGAAGCTGCCAGAGAAGAGCCAGATAGACAAAGAAGAATATTCCCGAAAAGGCTATCCGCTTCCCCATCCGTCGGTCGATGATGTGACTCTTCTGGTCGCGTGGCTTGTCTTCCATAACCCGGTGGTCAGGCGGCAGGGATGACAGGGCCATCGCCGCGAATGTGTCCATTATCAGGTTTACCCACAGCATCTGAGTGACGGTCAGCGGTGAGTCCAGACCGATGAACGCGCCAAGGAGCACGATCAGGCAGGCGCAGACGTTGATCGTCATCTGGAACAGGATGAAACGCTTGATGTTCAAGTACAAGGATCGTCCCCACAGGATGCCTTTGCCTATGCTGGAGAACGAGTTGTCGATGATCGTCACATCGCTGGCCTCCTTGGCTCTCGCCGTTCCGTCACCCATCGAGAGCCCGACCTGTGCCTTTTTCAGAGCCGGAGCGTCGTTCGTTCCGTCGCCGGTTACCGCCACGACCTCGCCCATATCCTGAAGCAGTGTGACAAGGCGGACCTTGTCCTCGGGACGCGCCCGGGATAGAACCCGCAGAGTCGGGATGACTTCCTTTTTGAGATATTCATCACTCTTGGCTGCGAACTCGGGGCCGGTGATGGTCAGAGGATTGGTCTCGTTGGCGCCGATGATCCCGGCCTGACGGGCTATCTCGCTGGCGGTAAGGGCGTTGTCCCCGGTCACCATAATCACCCTCACTCCGGCGTGGCCGGAGCAGGTGTCGATCGCCTGGCGCACATCGTCTCTGATCGGATCTGCGATGCCGACAATGCCTATGAATATTAGTCTGGAGTCGTCCGCTGACATATTCCTTATGGCGAATCCCAATGTCCTCATCCCCATTGACTGCCATGTCGCCAGGGTGGCGAGCACGCTTCCCTTGGACGGGCCGCCGTCAATGACATCGGAGGTCTCCAGCAGAAGCTCCGGCGCGCCTTTCACGAAGAGATATTCATGGCCGGAAATAGTGTCAATCGCTTCGGTGCTCATCTTCTTCCTTTCCGTGGAGAACGCCTCCTGGTTCAGAATTTTGTAGCCGTTCCGGCGCTCGGAATAGTCTATTCCCTTACCGCGAAGCCAGAGCAGCAGCGCTCCCTCAGTCGGGTTGCCGATAGCGCGTGGCTCACCGCCCTCCGAAACGTTCAGCGCCGCTGTGGAGTTCACTGCGATGCTGTCGGCGACAAGACTTTCATCGACGCCCCAGAACTCGGATTCCACCACGCTCATCCTGTTCTCTGTCAGCGTGCCGGTCTTGTCCGTGCAGATGACGGTTGTCGCCCCGAGGGTCTCGCAGGCGTGAAGTTTCCGCACCAGATTCTTCTCTTTCAGCATCTTGCGCATGCTCAGCGCAAGGCTGATCGTCACGCTCATCGGCAGCCCTTCCGGCACCGCCACGACAATAAGCGTCACGGCGATCATAAGCGAGTTGAGCGCCACCCGGAAAACCTCGATGAATGAATATGTCCCCACATCATTCGTGAGGAAGAATATGCTCATCCGTCCGATCACGATAAGTGCAGCGATGATGTAGCTGGCGTATGTTATCCACTTGGCGAGCTGGTTCAACTGGGCGTTCAGAGGAGTCTCCACCTCAGGCTCTTCCTGTAATATTCTCGCACCTTTCCCTTCCTCGGTTTCCGTGCCGACAGCTGTGACTCTATAGGTCGCGCTGCCCTCGATCACGGTTGTGCCCCGAAGCAGAAAGTTCTCTGGATAGGTGCTTTCTTCCTTTGTGCCATCGGATTCGGTCCTCTTTTTCGTGAACGGCTCGCCCGTGAAGTTCGACTCGTCTATGATCAGATTCCGGTCGCTGATCAGATTGCCGTCCGCCGGGACCTCGTCCCCGTTCTCCAGCACCACCACATCTCCGACACAGACATCACTTTTCGGAATCTCATAGGTCTGCGGACGTATGTCGTTCCTGTTTTTCAGTCGCAGCACCTTGACCGGTCTTTCGTCCTTGGCTTTGTTCAGAATCTTGAACTCTTTCTCCGCCTTGACCTCGAATATGAACCCGATCCCTGTCGCCAGAAGTATCGCCACCAGCACCCCCAGTGGCTCGATCAGGCACGAGGCATCCCTACCTGAATATGCCATCTCATATCCGGACACTCCAAGCGACAGTCCCAGCGCCACAAGCAATATGATGATGATTGGATCCTTGAACTTCTCCAGATAGGCCTTCCAAAGTGGTTCCTTCTCTGCCTCCGGAATGACGTTCCGTCCTTTTTTCTCGATAACTTCCACTGAGTCTCCGCACAGATAACTTATTGTCTTTGTGCTATTTTGCGTCTCACAGTTCTGGAAATATCCCGTAACCTTACCGTTGTTTTCCTTAGCCATAATCCTATAACTCTTACTTGGAGTCCGCTAAGATAACGCTCATTCCAGACTCTTCCGCCAGGAATCCAACCGTTTGGAAAATAAACACACTACTTGACAACAATGTCGCTGTATTGTCTCCTGAAATCAATATCCCGTGATTGGTTTAAAATGTGGCTGAACTGTAACTCCTTGATGACCATATTGTTGTGTAATCCTGCCCTCTCGTATTGGCTGGCAGTAATCTGTAATAGATTGAAATTCAGTATGATGCGTCCAACGGGCTACTTAAGAGAGTGCCAGAAAGTAGTCTCGGTAAGAGGCTTGGTGCTTGTGGAACCTAAGGTTGAGGTGAAAAGCGATGGACTGGCCGACACTGAGTAGGTTTGGGAAGCGGTGTCGAAACGGACCGTAAAGTGCTCCGGATTAGCGAGTTTCCTGGCGGAAGCGAAACCGGAGTTGATGTAGGTCTTCAGCGAACTGCGGTGCTGGAGGATGCTCTGGATATATTCAAGGAAATTCTTCTTCTGGCAGTCCTTGGTCGAAAGCGTGCGGTAGATTGTGATCGTGTCGAGGATGATCCGGGCATATTCATCAGCCTTGCCGGCGAGATATTCATTGAAACGCGGAAAGTCGAAATCGCCGGATGAGGTGAGATATTCATTGATGTCCAGTGCTTTGAGAAATGAGACGGCTTTGTTGAAGTCGGTTTGGGAGATTCCTTTGTGGCCGCGGCTCAGAAGAAGCACGTAGAGGGTTTTCGCCTGAGGGGCGGATTTGAACCTGATGATCTCGCCCGAGCCGAGGATGAAGTCGCCTTTTGAGTTGATGCTGATGGGGTTGGTGATTTTCGCCTCTGAACTGAGATAGTCGTACAGGAACTTGTAGTAGCCTTTGTAGGAGAGGAGGTCGCGGCGCTCGTCGAAGCGGGAGACGAATGCCAGGATTCGTTTTTTGACCTCGGATGAGATGTCTATGCAGAGGAAATCCACCGTGCGGCGCATCGTGTCGCTGTCGTCAAGAATATGGCTGTCCCTGATTTTGACGAGCAGGAACGCTTGGTACGGAATCCGCTCAGGATCAATGTTGAACCTTGAAAGTATGAGGTGGTAGAAGGTTCTGGTGTCGAGGGTCGCCAGTGATTCCTTCAGATTGTTCAGTTTGATTTTGTCTCCGGCCGGCACGAGGTATTCCATCGAACGCTGGAGAAGCCCGAATTTGTCATCGTCCTCAAGATGTTGCCCGAACTCTCGAATAATGTCCGGAAGGTAGAAAAACTCGATTCCGATGTCGCCGAATGCCTTTGAAATGAGTAAGTTGTCGTATTTGTCATCGAGAACCAGATGCGCCGCTTCCGAAGTTTGGCCTTCAAGAAAGACGATTTGCTTTTCAGGCGCTTCGGATTCGGCTGCGTCCGCGGACAGAATCCTGCACCAGTCTCTGGATCCGCTGTCGCAAGACATTGAGATTGAGGACAACAGAAGATTCTCCTCGAAGTCGATGTCGTTGTCCGAGCACATTATCTCGTTGAAAAGGTTGATGATGCGCCTTGTCGGCTCTTCCTCAAGATTCTTGAGACAATCCACTGCACTCTCCAAAGACAGGTAGTGTGTAAGATCCAGCTCCTCCTGATCAAGCCCAAGCCCGGACTGCAATTTGTCCAGCACCGCGACCTCTTTCGAGTGGATCCGGTCGTCCGCTTTCACCAACTCAACCGCAAGTTTCATTACCGCCCGCCGCTGAGTCGCGCTGAGGTCTATGGAATCAAGGTTCTGCATCTGTCTTTTACGTGTTTCCTCGTTTCAAACTTAACGTTTTTCTTACGGAAATCCAAATGTCGGTTTCCGTTCTTTATTTTTCTTGCGCCTTGAGCATCCCGAGGGTGCGCCCGTCCCCTCAGCACCGCGTCTCCAAGATATTCCTTAGCCTCCTCCAACGATGCGATCCCATAATATTCAGAGTTGTAACTTCTTCCCAACCCCTTTGGTTGCGGGAATATATACCAGATCCAGTGAGATCTCTTCCGTCCCTGCCGGATCTCCTCCAGCGCCGTCTCATACTCCCCGAAGCGCTCCTGCGCCTCCTTGAATCTTGTTATGCTCATATTCTGTCAAAAATGATGGTTGTGAATATAGCCAATATAGTCTTTGCCCGATTTTATTGATTTATAGGATAGCCCATAACCGCAAACAACGCAAGTGTGAATACTATCTTTTTCCCTTCCGACAAATTTATGAATAACTCTTCGTAAAACCAATATACCTTGCGGGAACTGCATTCTTTGTCATTATTGGATACGATGGGGCGTGTTCCTGGGCAACGTTTTTGCCAGAAAGTGTCGCCGGGGGACACCTCGTTGCCCTCTACGGGAGCGAAATCGGCTTGAAGTGCTGCCCGGGAGCGTTCCTCTGTAGGTCACGGTGGCATTTCTGTCGTGTTATGCTGCCGTCATACGTTAATTTGCCATCGATGGGAGCGATATTGCCTGTTTTTGCTCCTCTGGAGGGGACCCGTAAACGGTTCGCGTGACCAATAGTCGTGGAGGGCTTTCTTTATCAAGTTAATTTTATTACATTTGCAAGGCCGGTGTCTTGTGGCTCGGGGGGAATGAATGATGTTGACGAAAGGCGGAAGGAAGTATCTGCCGGAGGCTCACTTGGGGATGGATGATGGACTCGGGGCGGCAAAGGCACGGAAAGGAACACAAAAGGTAATATTTAATATTCATAGAATATGGAACTTAAAGGATCGAAAACCGAGGAGAACCTGCGCACCGCGTTCGCGGGGGAGAGCCAGGCTCACACAAAGTATTTGTATTATGCCTCGAAGGCCGCCAAGGACGGCTATGTGCAGATAGGCAAGCTGTTCGAGGATACGGCGAAGAACGAGAAGGAACACGCCAAGATCTGGTTCAAGCTTCTGCACAACGGCGGGGTGCCTTCTACGGAGGAGAACCTTGCGGACGCCGCGGCAGGGGAGAACTACGAGTGGACGGATATGTACGCCGGGTTCGCGAAGACCGCGAAGGAGGAAGGGTTCGACGAGATCGCGTTCCTGTTCGAGAAGGTCGGGGCGATTGAGAAGACCCACGAGGAGCGCTACAGGAAACTGTTGAAGAATGTGCAGGACGCGGTGGTGTTCTCCAAGGACGAGGACATGATCTGGGAGTGCTCTAACTGCGGCCACATCGTGATCGGCAAGAAGGCACCGGAGGTCTGCCCTGTCTGCAAGCACCCGAGAAGTTATTTCCAAATCAAGGCTGAGAACTATTAAAATTATCGAATATGAAGAAAATCATCATTGCCGCGGCGGTGGCGCTTGTCTCTATTTCTGCAAACGCGCAGCCAAAGCCGGCTCAGCCTGAGGCCGAGTACAAGTTCACCGTTGTGAAGGAGAACCCTATCACATCTGTCAAGAACCAGTACCGTTCCAGTACCTGCTGGTGCTTTTCGGCACTCGGATTCCTTGAGTCAGAGGCCATAAGAATCAAGAACATCAAGGACACGACACTCTACCCGGATTTCTCGGAGATGTTCGTTGTCTCGCATTCCTACAAGGATAGGGCTGTGAAATATGTCCGCACTGACGGGCATATCAATTTCGCGGCTGGCTCAGAGGCTGATGACGTTCTCCATGTCATTGAGGACTACGGCCTTGTGCCTCAGGACGCGATGCCTGGACTCCAGCCTCTCCCGATTCACGGAGAACTCGACGCCACCACGAAAGCTTATGTGGAGGCCATCGCCAAGAATCCTAACAGAACCCTTTCCACGAACTGGAAGAAAGGCTTTGACGCCATCGTGGACAGTTTCCTCGGCGAGACCCCAGAGACATTTGAATATAACGGCAAGAACTATACCCCAGCCTCCTACAGGGACGAGATGGGAATCGTTCCGTCTGACTATGTGACCCTCACTTCGTTCACCCACCACCCGTTCTACACTTCGTTCATCATTGAGATCTCCGACAACTGGAGGTGGGACTCCGCCTACAACATTCCTCTGGACGAGTTCATGGAGGTGATCTACAACGCTATCGACAAGGGTTATACCCTCGCTTGGGGATCAGACGTGAGTGAGAAGGGCTTCACCAGAAATGGAATCGGTGTGCTTCTCGATGATGTTAAGGCGACCACGGGCTCTGATCAGGAGCGTTGGATCGGCAAGGCCGGCGAGAAGAAGGAAGTTGTCGCCGAGTTGCCAAAGGAGGCTTCCGTGACCCAGGAGTCCCGTCAGGAAGGCTTTGAAAACAAGACCACCACTGATGACCACGGAATGCAGATCTTCGGAGTGGCCAAGGATCAGAACGGTACCAACTATTTCATGGTCAAGAACTCTTGGGGAACAACAAGCAAGTACGGCGGAATCTGGTACTGCTCCGATTCGTTCGTCCGCGCGAAGTCGATGGATGTTCTCGTCCACAAGGATGCCCTCTCTAAGGATCTGAAGAAGAAACTTGGAATAAAGTAAATGAACAACATTATCGTAAAACATATTCCCAACACGATTACCTCTATGAATCTCCTCTGTGGAGTTCTGGGGGTAATCGCTTCTTTGAACGGCAGGCTGGAACTCGGATTCGAACTGATGATCCTTGCCGCCGTCTTTGATTTCTGCGACGGACTGGCCGCAAGGCTTCTGAAGGCATATTCGGAAATAGGAAAGGAACTGGACTCGCTGGCGGATGATGTCAGCTTCGGAGTGCTCCCGGCCGTGATGCTTTACCAGATCAGCGGGACGGACATCCTGATCCTGAAATATTTACCGCTTGTCCTCGCCGCATTCTCGGCATTGAGACTTGCGAAGTTCAACCTTGACGAGCGTCAGCACGACAGCTTCATCGGGCTGCCTACTCCGGCGGCGGCGATGATCTGCGGATCACTTGCGACCCTTGTGACCGTTCGGCCGGACTGCTTTCTGGCGCATTGGTGCCAGGGACCGGTTTTCATTCCGGTTCTGACACTTATTCTGTGCTACCTTCTGATCTGCGAGATCCCGATGTTCTCGATGAAGTTCGGTGGCGGAAAGAAAGCCTCTAAACTGGAGGTGGCGAAGCGAATCGCCTTTCTGGTCATCGTTGGACTGGCGGTCATCATCGCGCTTGTCGAACGTTCCCACTGGTCGTTCATATTCCTGACCAGTTTCCTGGGGTACATACTTATCAATCTGGCGATGAGCGACTTGGTCGCCAAAAAATAGCGGATGCGAAAATACGTTATACTTTATGTCCACGGAATGGGCGGGGGCGGTGACAGCCGCATCCCGTCCATTTTGAAGGATAATCTGGGACCTGATTTCGAGGTCATCATCAGGACTTACGATTTTGATCCGGAAATCGCTCAAGGCCAGCTGGCCGCTTGGGCGGAGGAGGTCCGGCCGGAGCTTGTGATAGGGGAGAGTATGGGTGCCACGCACGCCATCGCGCTGAGGGGTTATCCGCATCTTTTCGTTTCCCCGTCACTGAACGCTCCGCGATATTTCATTGCCTTGGCCTGGCTGACGCTGATCCCCGGCGTGACAGCTCTGTTCGACAGGATTTACAGGCCAAAACCGGGTGACCGCCAGAAACTGCATTTCACCTATAAGCCTTTGAAAAAGTGGAGGCGGGTTCTCGGCGACGCTTTGCAAAACACCCCACGCAACGGTGGCAAGGACTATTTCTATGCCTTTTTCGGCACCCGTGACCATTACCGGCGCAGCGGCGTTGTCTCCATCCGCACCTGGAAAAAATACTTCGGCGACGGCACCTGGACCATCTACGACGGCACTCACTTTATGGAGTATGAATATATTCTCTCGTTCCTCATTCCTAAGATCTATGAGGTTTTAGGAATATCGGGTGAATAGTGACCGGTTTTTCACCTGAAAGTAGTCTTGAATGGATTGTGGGGTGAGAAATACTTTACTTTTCACCCGAGCATCTTTGCTGGAGATAGGACTGCATTGATTGCGTGATGTTGGCTGAGGCCGTGACTGGATCAAGGGCCTCGGAGATAGGCATCCCTTCCGGTGTGATTTGGAGCACGGCATCGAATCCGGCATTGAGAATCTGCTGTCGGTCAGAGACTTGGCCGGCGATCAGGATGACCTTGGGACGATGAACCGGAACAGTATGCGCTCTGACATATTCAAGAACCCCGACAGGTACTTTGCCACGGAGGGTCTGTGCGTCCGCCCGACCTTCGCCGGTGATGACAATGTCGCAGGACTCCAGCTTGCTGTCCAAACCTGAAATGTCCAGAACCTTTTGAATCCCTTGAACCATTGACGCTCCGAGCACTCCGCCAAGCGCCCCTCCGATTCCTCCGGCTGCCCCCGCTCCCGGAATATTCAAGACATCTTTTCCTGAATATTTTGAATAGACTTCGCAAAGCATTGTGAGCCAGACATCCAACGATTCGACCATTTCGGGATCCGCTCCTTTCTGCGGCGCGAACATCCTTGCCGCCCCACCCGTACCACAGAATGGTGCGGAGACATCGTAGAATCCGGTTATCTTGCAGGAATCCAACAACTTGTTTCGTTCCGGGATGTCTATCCCGTGAATGTCTTTGAGAATGACATTGGGGATATTCCTTGAAACGGACTCTTCTCTTGGAGCGGCTCGCTGGACATCCCCGGAAACGAATGAGCCGCTATAGTCCGGCAGAAATCTGTAGCCCAAGGCTTGCAGCATTCCGGTCCCGCCGTCGCAGGTGGCGCTGCCGCCAAGACCCAGCCAAATCTCCTCACAGTCATATTCAAGAGCGTCCGAGATCAATTCGCCTGTGCCGTAGGAGGTGGCCAGAAGGGGATTGAGCTCATCCTTGCGAAGGAGGCCAAGTCCGCTGGCCGCAGCGGTTTCGATGATAGCGGTCCTTCCGATGATTCCGTATCTCGCTTTGATGGAACGCCCGAGCGGATCGTGGCAGGAAACCGTCCTGAATGATCCGCCCAGACTCTCCGTCAGAATTGTCGAAAATCCTTCACCGCCATCAGAAACCGGAATGACTTCGGCCTCTCCATCGGCGAATGCTTTAAGAGCCGCCTTCCCGGCCTCGGCCGAGGTCAGGCATCCCTTGAAAGAATCTATGGCGATGATCGCTTTCATAAAACCTTTGGATTACTTGGCTGGACTGTTTTTGTCAGACAGTTCTCCCGGGATATTCCTTTAGCCCGGCCTCCAGCGCGTCGAACGCTTTTTCAAGTTCCGGAACTCCAAGGACGTAGGCCAACCTGATCTGGTCGGCTCCGAATCCAGGAGTCTTGTAGAAGGACTTCGCCGGAGTCACCATCGTGGTCTGGCCGTCAAGTCTGAAATCCGTCAGCATCCATTTCGCAAACTTCTCGGCATCGTCCACCGGAATGCGGGCGATTGTGTAGAATGCACCCATCGGGGTAGGGGAATATACCCCCTCCATCGCATTGAGCCTGGAGATCGCATAGTCACGTCTGGCGACATATTCATTCCTCACTTCCGTGAAATAGGATTGCGGGGTGTCGAGCGCTCCGATCGAGGCGAGCTGGCCGTAAACCGGCGGGCAGAGGCGGGACTGGGCATATTTCATCGCCGCTTCCATCACCTCCTTGTTGTGGGAGACGATGCAGCCGACGCGGCAGCCGCAGAGGTTGTAACGCTTTGAGACTGAATCGACAAGAATGACATTGTCGGCGAGACCGGGTATATTCATCGCCGAGAAACGAGGTTCGTCGGTGTAGCTGAACTCGCGATAGACCTCGTCTGAAATCAGGAAAAGGTTGTGCTTTCTGGCTACTTCTCCGAGCGCAAGCATATCCTCTTTCGAGTACAATGTTCCGGTCGGGTTGCCGGGGTTGCTGATGAGGATGGCTTTCGTGCGTGGTGTCACGAGTTTCTCGAACTCTTCGATCGGAGGGACCTTGAAGCCGCTTTCGATGTCGGTGTGGACCGCTTTGAGAATGATCCCGCTTTCAAAACAGAACGTGTTGTAGTTCGTGTAGAAAGGTTCGATTACGATGAGCTCGTCGCCTTCGTCGCAGGCTATCTGAAGCGCGAGGTTGACCGCCTCGCTTCCGGCCACTGTGATGATGATCTCGGGGACGGAGACCTCGATGCCGATGCTTCGGTAGTATTTCTCCGCCAGTCCCTTGCGCAGTTCCGGCAGGCCCGCCGAATTGGTGTAGGAAACGTGGTCGAGAGTGTTTTTGCGCACCGCCTCAAGGGCGCATTCGGGGGATTTGATGTCAGGTGCGCCGACATTGAGGTGATAGACTTTGATGCCGTCGTTTTGGGCCGCGTCGGCGAACGGCACAAGCTTTCTGATAGCGGAAGCCGGCATCAAGCTCGATTTTTTTGAGACTTTAACCATCTTGTCAAGGAGTTTTATACACAACTAAGTAATCCTTAAAAGATTACTTGATAATCTTTGATTGTCTTTTCGGTCTATATTTCTTTTCTCATCAGTCATGTGCCACCGGCACACTCCTTCTTCCAAAAGAACCATATCCTCGAAAATACCGCCAAATCTTTATCAACTTATTTTTTAAGGCTTACTATCTTCAAAGATAGTGAAGATTTTTTTACCTTTGCAGTCTGAATCAGTTTTAATTTGTCTGAAATGTTTTAAAGGTGAGAAATCTTTAGGCGGATGAATCAAGGCAACGGTTCGGAATTGTACGAATTTAAGAGTGGTCCGGGCGGCTATGCCGTCTGGAAGGTATTTGATAACAGTGAAGAGATTTTTTGCGGTAATATTGTTGGCTCTATCCGTCATTGCGGCTTCCAGCTGTTCAAGGCGGGTTGAAAATGGCTATAGAACAATAGCCTACGTCAATTCCCTCCTGACGGATTCCCTTCCGGAACTGCGGACATTGGCTGAAAGCAACGGCAAATCCTCGGGGACGATAGTTCTGGTCGGCGATCCGTCGGGGTGCCTTCGTCTCAGCGAAAGGATGATGGTCTGTGACGATTTTGACAATATTGACGCGCGGAAAATCAGCGACGGCTTGCCGGACTTTGCGGGGGAGACAATCGTCTCTATCCTGAATTTCGCCGACACCGCCTATATGAACCGGCCTGCCACGAAAGACGGACAGACTGTCTTGCGGGAGTTGACGGTAAACGGCGCGCTCGCCGCTCTCAAAATTCCTTCCCGCTGCAAGATCCTCATCATCTGCAACCCGATTCTTTCTGAATATGGCGGGAGCGATGTCAGCGATCTCTTCGAAAGGATAGGCTGCGATGTCCCGGTAATATGTTCGTCTGACACAACGTTTTCATTCACTGAGGCTTGCTTCCGAAAGATGAGGGAAAGGGACGCTTTCACGCACAACATTGCATACCCTGTCGCAAGGCTTTATATGGCGGTGCGTGATTCCTTGGATTCCAAGGTGTCCGTCCTTCCGTTCATTGACAGTCTTGTCCCGGCTTCGTACCCAGACACGGTCGGGGTTCTTGCTCCAAACACTTATTATTCCTATGACGTACAAAATCAGCATTAGTCCGGAGGAAATGGAACAGCTGGAGCCTTCGAGCTTTCCAGGTAAGATTAAGGTCATTGACAACCAAGGATTTGAGTTTCTCAAGGCCATCAGTTATCTGAGGCGGCAGAAGGTTATCGGTTTCGACACGGAGTCCCGGCCTTGTTTCTCGGCGAACCAGCCGCACTACGGGGTCTCTCTGTTGCAGCTTTCCGGCAAGGAGAGGGCTTTCCTGTTCAGGGTGAAGCTTATGGGCGGAATCCCTAAATCCCTTCGCAAGATACTGGGTAACAAAGAAATAATCAAGGTGGGAGCAGCGGTCACTGATGATGTCCGCGGATTGAAGAAGCATCACGATTTCGAGCCGAAATCTTTCGTCGATCTCCAGAAGATGGTCTGGGAATATGGCATCAAGGACAAGAGTGTCAAGAAAATGGCCGCGATAATCCTTGGGGTGCGGATTTCCAAGACCCAGCAGCTTTCCAACTGGGAGGCGGATGTCCTCTCGGATTCGCAGCAGGCCTATGCCGCGACAGACGCTTGGATATGCCGTGAGATGTACTACAAGCTATTGGCCTCGGAGAAGAATCCGTTGACTCCGGAGCAGATGCTTCCAAACCCTCCAAAACACACTGAAAATGACAAAGATAATATTAAAGAAAGGTAGAGAGGACTCTCTTTTGAGATTCCATCCGTGGGTATTCTCTGGTGCCATCGCCCAGATTGTCGGCGAGCCGGCTGAAGGTGACATCGTCGGTGTGTTCTCTCTGGGCGGGGATTTTCTGGCTTACGGGCACTATCAGATAGGATCTATCGCCGTCCGTGTGCTGAGTTTCGCCGGCGAGGATGTCCTTTCGCCTGACTTTTGGAAGAATATGATCGCCCGGGCGCTCCGGGTACGTGTCGCCGTTGGACTGGCCTGCCCGGTTTCTTCGGCCGCCGAGCCAGTCTCTTCGGCCGCTGAGCCAGTTTCTCCGGTCGCTGAGCCTGTCTCTTCGGTCGCCGAGCCAGTTTCTTCGGCCGCCGAGCCAGTTTCTCCGGTCGCTGAGCCTGTTTCTTCGGCCGCCGAGCCGGTTTCTCCGGTCGCTGAGCCTGTCGAAGCGACTGGCCTTGTCAGAGAACCCGCTCTCACCAACTGCTACCGCCTTATCCACGGCGAAGGCGACGGTCTCCCCGGCCTGATCATAGACTATTACGATGGCGTCTGCGTTATGCAGGCCCACTCCGTAGGAATGTTCCGTGCGAAAGGCGCGATCTGCGAGGCCCTGAAATCCGTCTATGGCCCATCCTTGAAGGCAGTCTATGACAAAAGCTCCGGCACCGCCCCGTTCAAGGCCGGCCTCGACCTTGTTGACGGCTACCTTTACCGCTCCGAGAGCTTCTCCGATGACGAGCAGATCGTCCTTGAGAACGGCCATAAATTCTTTGTCAACTGGACCGAAGGCCAGAAGACCGGCTTCTTCCTCGACCAAAGGGAGAACCGGGCCCTTGTCGGGAAATATTCCCGAGGCCGCAACGTCCTGAACCTCTTCTGCTACACCGGAGGCTTCTCCGTCTATGCCCTCGGCGCCGGCGCAGTTCACGTTGATTCCGTGGACAGCTCCCGCAAGGCCATCGATATGGTAGAAAGGAATATGTTCCTGAACGGTTTCGAGCCATCCCGACACACGGGCTATTGCGCCGATGCCATCGAGTTCCTGCGCAACGTCCCAGAGGACAAGTACGATCTGATGATCGTGGATCCTCCGGCATTCGCCAAGCATAGAGGTGCCCTGAACAACGCCCTCCGTGCCTATCAGCGTCTGAACGCCGCCGCGATCTCCAAGGTCGCTCCCGGAGGCTTGGTCTTCACGTTCAGCTGCTCGCAAGTCGTTGACAAGGAGGGCTTTGCCCTCGCCGTGTTCTCAGCCGCCGCCCAGACCGGCCGCAGTGTCCGTATCCTCGATCGTCTGAACCAGCCCGCTGACCACGCCGTCAACATCTACCACCCGGAAGGCGAGTACCTCAAGGGACTCCTTCTCTACGTGGAGTAGCGATGATGTCATCAGATACCGCTGAATGACGTGGCATTTACGCCTTTGACAATCAACTGATTAAATAAACTCCTGGTGCCGAATCCTGTACCAGGAGTTTGTGTTTTCTTTTGATTATCAGCTAGTTATCTGCCACGCTGCCAAAACGCTGTTTGGCCTTCGGTTGGTACTCTGCTTAAAGTACATTACACTTTAGGCGCTATGTGTCTTCTGTAGATGTTCAGGTTCGCAATGTCCAGTACTGTGTTGATATGATCCAAACGTTCGCGCTGGCTGATCGCGCTATCCTCAAAATCAATATCCTCTCGTATGCGGATGCTTCCTTGTCCTGTGACGCTTATGTATTCATCCCGATAAACGGGCACTTGATGTGATCTTCCATCGCCACCCCATACGCTGACATATGTAAGTCGTTGCATTCTACGGTAACCATAGGCATAGACCGTTATGACCGAATCACCGTTCCCCACATCCCGTTTCTCTGTCTTGAGGATACTGTCAGTGACACAACTAGGGTGCTTAAAGCGATCTTCTCCCCAGAAGTTAGCCAAAGATTCGTCCTCCCAGAATGAACTGCGCTTGAGAGTTCCTCTGCCATAAATCGCCTCCAAAGGCCTTATTTGCTGGTACATCGGTACGCAAAGAAGTGGCGCGAGACTGAAATAGATTGCCTTAAAATATTCCGCGTTGATTTCTTGGAACTCTTTCTTAGCCTTCTCATCTTGTTCTTGTAGAAGTCAAAGTCATCGCCATATCCAACTTGCCGATCCTTCAGCAAACGTAAAATATTCTCTTGTGCGAGGGGGTGGGGAAACTATTGCTTCTTAGTTAATAGAGGTACACCAGAAGTGTGCTTTCTGTACCAATGTCGCGCCTCAGTATATTCGGTGCATACAAAGGTATTCTCTCGTACATTTTCTGTCCTGTAAAACAATAGGAGGCCGCTCTTCCAGGTGTGAAAAACTATGCGCACCTGAAACATTACTCTTCTGATAGCTAACAAGTTAGAGTTTTAGGTGCGAGCATATTCGCACACCTGAGTGCTATGGGCATATTGTGGAATAGTCTGTGGAGCCTGCATTGTCTGTTAAACGAACTATTTCACAGGCGTTACTTTGTGTAAATCGCGCTTTTAGAAGGGCAATGATTTCTTTACGAGCGTTTTTCCGTCATATTCCTGCTTTTAAAGAAAGACGGGCAAATTTGGGAATTGACTATCTTTTGGCGTATCGCACTAATATTAAGATAATTATATGCAATGTGTTATTGACTGGATATGCTGACAATTATCGATTGGCTATATTTTGTGGTCAACTCGTATGTATATCAAAAAGCCTCTGACAATAATTCGTCAAAGGCTTTTCCAGAGGTGCCTAGCGGAATCGAACCGCTGTAGCAGGTTTTGCAGACCTGTGCCTAACCGCTCGGCCAAAGCACCGTTGATTGGGAATGCAAAGATAACGCTTTTTCTGTTATCCGCAAATATTTCTGCCCTAAAACGGTTGGAAAAACTTTGGAATATGATGACGGGCTGGTTGAATATTCCTTATAATTAAGTAAATTTGTAGGCTGGCGTGTTGAAAAACGTGGCTGGCTGGTTCGGTTATAGAGTCCGCCAAAGCGATATACACGGTCACTGAGCTTGTCGAAGTGACAATTGTGGAAGGATGTCGGTGAAGGACGCTTCGACAGGCTCAGCGACTGCAAATGCGGTGACTATAAGCTCGATGGCTGGATGTTTGGCAACAGTTGGCTCAGCGACCGAGAACAGAAATTGAAATAAATGATGCTAAAATGAATATGAGAAAGATAATGTCATTGATGGCTGCCGTGTGGGTGTCCGCGGTGGTGGCTGTGGCGCAGGAGTCACCGGTCAAGTTCGCGTTCCTGACTGATCTGCATTATTCGGCTGGAAGCGGTTCCGTAAAGGACCTCAGCCGTTGTGTCAAGGATGTCAACACATTGGACGGGTTGGATTTCGTCCTGATAGGCGGTGATTTGACGGACTTCGGGACTGACGAGGAGATCGCGGCGGTGAAGCAGATGTTGGACTCGCTCAGGTACAAGTACTATGTCGTGGCTGGAAACCATGACGCCAAATGGTCGGAGAGTGGATGCAACACTTTCCTGAAGGTGTTCGGGTACGAAAACTACGAGTTTGAGTGCAAGGGTTGGCGGTTCATCGGCTGCAACTGCGGGCCGGATATGAGGATGGCTCCCGCGCTGATTCCTCAGGAGAGTATGGAATGGCTCAAAGGCCTCAAGCCGGGAAAGAAGACGATATTCATAAACCATTACCCGCAGGACACATCGGTGCTCAACTATTTTGATGTGACGCGTGAGCTCAAGAGGATCGGCACTCGGTTCGAGATTGGAGGACACTGGCACAGGAATGTGGCGCTGGATTATGACGGTCTGCCGGGCGTTCTTGACCGCTCGACTCTGACGGCCGGAAGGCAGCCGGGCTACAATGTGTTCACAATCCAGAACGACAGTGTGACCGTCTCTGAAAGAAGACTTTATGGATCCACGACTGTGCAGATGGAGCCTTGGTACACGAGGAAACTGACAGAGGTGAAGGACACCGTGACATACGATGCCGACGGCCTGCCGGCATCATACCCGTGGATGCGCTACGATGTCAATGGCGACAGCCCTGTCAAGGAGGTCTGGAAGCTGAAGGATGACAGCAATATAGTCGCTGGCTTCGCAAGAAATGGAAACCGCGCCTGGTACACCACCGCTTCCGGCAATGTGCGCTGCATAAGCGTCAAGGACGGCAAGCGAATATGGACGAAGAAGTTTCCGGGCAAGATATTCTCGACTCCGGCCGTGCAGGGAAAGTACCTTGTCTTCGGCTGCACCGACGGCAACATCTATGCGCTGAACGCCAAAAACGGAAGGACGATCTGGAAATATGCCGCAAGGAAATCCGTGCTGGGCAGTCCTGTGATATTCAATGACAGGGTCTATGTTGGCGCTTCGGACGGTTGCTTCAGGGCCCTTGACTTGAAGACCGGAAAGGCTGTGTGGACATATTCAGACGTGCAGGGATTCGTTGAGTGCCGCGCCTATGTCGATCGGGATCAGGTTGTGTTCGGCACTTGGGGAAACAGACTTTATTCGCTTGATCCTCAGACTGGTGCGCTCCAATGGGAGTGGAAATGCGAGAAGCCTTCGAGGATGTACTCCCCGGCGGCCGTGTGGCCAGTCAAGGCATCAGGGAAGATATTCATAGCTGTTCCGGACAGGAGGCTTTATGCGCTTGACGCGGCGACCGGAAAGGAACTCCGGCATTATGAGAAGTCTGCTCGTGAGGCGGTAGGTGTCTCGCCGGACGGGAAGAAGGTCTATTGCAAATCTATGTGGCACACAATTACTTCCGTGGATGCGGCGAGCCTTGAGGTGGATTGGTGCGCTGAGACTGGGGCTGGGTACGAGATTTCGCCGACTTCGATCGTCCGCATTGGAAATGAGGTGATTATGCCGACAGACAAGGGCAACATAATTGGCTTTGGCGCTGAGGACGGCAGCAGGCTTTGGGCCCGCAAGATCTCCATCGCGCTTGTGAATCCGATGGAGGTCTGGAGCGAAGGGGAAGTGACTTACATTCTCGCCTCCACAATGGACGGAACAGTGACATTGCTGCGCAGATAGCGGCTTAGAATGAAGTGACCATAATAAAGTGAATAGTTATATTATCGAATATGAAAAAAACACTACTGATTCTGGCGGCAGCCTTAGCCGCGACCCCGCTTTTTGCGGGCAAGAACGACAAGATGGAGCCTTGGCAGGATCCTAACGTGTTCGAGGAGAACCGCCTGCCGATGGCCGCCACCTTTGTCACCGACCAGCAGAAGACCCTGACTCTGAACGGAGTCTGGAAGTTCAAATGGAACGAGACCATCGAGGGCCGCACAAAAGGCTTCGAGGCCGTGGACTACAACGACACGGACTGGGGCACGATCCCGGTCCCTGGAATGTGGGAGCTGAACGGGTACAACGACCCGATCTACCTTAACGTCGGCTTCGCCTGGAGGGGGCACTACGAGAACAATCCTCCGTACCCTCCGACTGAGCACAACTACGTCGGTCAGTATCGCCGCATGTTCAACGTTGACAAGTCGTGGATCGGGAAACAGATCTGCCTCTGCATCGGCTCCGCCACCTCCAACGTCCGTGTCTGGGTCAACGGAAAGATGGTCGGCTACAGCGAGGACAGCAAGCTGGAGGCCCGCTTCGACCTGACCAAGTACGTCAAGGCAGGCGAGAACCTCATCGCCCTTGAGATCTTCCGCTGGTGCGACGGCTCGTATCTTGAGGACCAGGACTTCTGGAGGCTCAGCGGAATAGCCCGCGGGGTCTATGTCTATACCCGCGAGAGGGAGCGCATCGAGGATGTGAACATCATCGCCGGGATGGACGGGAACTTCACTGTCAACGCGAAGGTCACCAAGGGCGTGAGGAACGTCCGTGTCGCCGTCATCGACAGGAACGGCAACCAAGTGGCTTACAGGGAGGCGACTCCGGTAAAAGGGGAGGCCATCCTGAATGGAATGGTTCAGAATCCTGATCTCTGGAGCGCTGAGATCCCGAACCTCTACACTTTGAAAGTGACTGCCTCCGACAGGAAGAACGTTGTGGAAAGCACGTCCATCGATTTCGGATTCAGAACTGTCGAGATCAAGAACGGCCAGCTGCTTGTCAACGGCCAGCCTGTCCTCATCAAGGGCGCGAATCGCCACGAGATGAACGCCGACAAGGGCTATGTCGTCTCCGAGGAGGACATGATCAACGACATCCGCATAATGAAGGAACTGAATATGAACGCAGTGCGCACCTGCCATTATCCGAATGACCCTCGCTGGTACGCCCTCTGCGACAAGTACGGCCTCTATGTGGTGGATGAGGGCAACATCGAGTCCCACGGAATTGGGTACGGCGACAAGACTCTGGCGAAGAGACCGGATTACAAGGCCGCCCACCTCATCCGTGACCAGAGGATGATGCGAAGAGACTTCAACCACCCGTCGGTTATTATCTGGAGCCTTGGCAACGAGGCCGGATTCGGCGATACTTTCGTCGCCTGCTACGACTGGCTCAAAGCGAACGTTCCTACAAGACCGGTTCAGTACGAAAGAGCCGAGAAGCCCAGTCAGAACGGCATCATCTCCCC
>OJJV01000337.1_pt1 | contig 35505 bp, 36 predicted proteins | sample 1596391 | NCBI WGS metagenome assembly OJJV01 (sample SAMEA4350164, study PRJEB24818) | metagenome | biome: human; feature: gut; material: faeces | place: Denmark | collected 2013-09
TAGTAGAATCATATGAAAATAATACTGAAATAATGAATCAGTTAAAACAAATGACAAAGTAGTTTAATTAATAAACTACTTTTTATTTTTACATAGACAATAAAAAATTATTGTGATATATTATAAAATAGGTGATATGATGGATAGAAAAAAACAAATTTTAAATAACGGATTCAAAACAACAGAGGTTATTTTCCTTATTGTAATTACATGTATTATTAGTTTAATAATGGGTTGGAGTATAAGTAATAAATCAAATTTACAAAAAACAACACCAAAAACAAATGATAAAGAGTTACAAGAATTTATTGATAATTATAACTATATATTAGAAAACTATTACAAAAATGTCGATTCAAAAAAACTTTTAGACGGAGCAACAGAAGGAATGGTAAAACAATTAGGTGATCAATTTTCAACAGTAATACCAGATGAATCAACAAATAACTTTAACATTCGCCTAGAAGGAACCTATGAGGGGATAGGTGTTGAGATTGTAAATGATGAAAATAAAAATATCATTATTTATAGTGTTATTGAAGATAGCCCTGCACAAAAGGCCGGATTAAAACCAGGCGATATAATAATAAAGATAGATGATAAAGATTTTACAAATAAGGAAACAACAGCTTTAACATCATATGTTCAAAATAATAAAAATGAAAAATTTAAATTAACTGTTAAAAGAGATAATGAAGAAAAAACATTTGAACTAAAAAGAGAAAAAGTAACACTAAAATCCATCAATGCAAAACTAATTGAAAAAGAAAATAAAAAAATAGGATATATATATGTATCAATTTTTGCAAATGACACATATAACCAATTTAAAAAAGAATTAGAAAAACTAGAAAAAGAAAATATTGATTCCCTTATTATAGATGTAAGAGATAATACAGGAGGGCACCTAACAACCGTTTCCAAAATGCTATCACTATTTTTAGATAATAAACATATCATTTACCAAACACAAACAAAAAAACAAACTAAGAAATTTTATTCAACAGGAACGAAAACAAAAAAATATAAAATAATAGTTCTTCAAAATGAAAATAGTGCTTCCGCATCAGAACTACTTAGTGCTACCTTAAAAGAAGAATATCATGCTATAGTAGTCGGAACGAAAAGTTATGGAAAAGGTACAGTTCAAGAATTAATAACAACAAGTTCTGGAAATGAATATAAATTTACAACAAAAAAATGGTTAACACCTAAAGGAAATTGGATTCATAAAAAAGGCGTAGAACCTGATGTAAAGATAGACTTGAGTGAGGAATACAAAAATAACCCATCTGAAGAAAATGATAACCAATACAATAAAGCAATTGAAGAAGCAATTAAAGAGAGATAATCTCTTTTTTTGTTATAGGGTTTATTTTTTTTTATAAAAAGTTTATAATGAAACAAGAAAGAGGTGTTATATGAAAAATATATACATCGGAGACAATTATGAAATACAATGTTATAAACACAATTCAAAAATTCATCGATGTTGGAGTGAGGCAGTTATTCTTGATATAAAAAAAGATTATATAGTTTGTGGAAATAATAAAGCATTAGTCATTGAGTCCGATGGTAGAACAAGAAAAACAAGAGAACCGGCTGTTATGTATTTTTTTAAGAATAAATGGTTTAATGTAATAGCCCAGTTAAAAAAAGAAGGTATATCATATTATTGTAATATAGCAAGTCCTTATATAATAGAGGATAATACAATTAAATATATAGATTATGATTTAGATTTAAGAATTTTTCCTAATGGAGAATATAAAATACTTGATAAAATGGAATACAAGTATCACAAAAGAATAATGAATTATTCTGATGAACTAGATGTAGCAATTAGAAATGGTCTCGATGAATTGATAAACATTTATAATAATGGTTCAAAAATATTTGATGAAAAAATAAATTTAGAATATAATAAAAAATATAATGAAATATTAAAAGAAAAAAATTAATGGAATTATTTAAAATAAAATGAATAATATATAATATAAGAGTAATGTAATAATAGATGTTTACATTATTTTTTATAAAATTAAAGAAATTTAAAAAAATTTCAAAAAAGTCTTGACTTAGTCAAACCAGTTTGTTATATTAGTGTTGCTTTTTCAGAAAGGAACACCGAAAAATGTCAAATTTTGAAAAAAAATTAAAAAAAAATAAAAATTTGTAAAAAAGTGTTGACTTAATGGAAATGGTTTGATATATTAGTATTGCTTTCAAGAAAGGAAGCAACGAAATGATCTTTGAAAACTGAGCAAAAACAAAAGTCAATTCAAAGTTAGGAATACAAACGAACATAAAAAATTATTGATAAATTATTTTTTTTTTGGAGAGTTTGATCCTGGCTCAGGATGAACGCTGGCGGCATGCCTAAGACATGCAAGTCGAACGAAGTGGCCCTTTGACTTATATTGAAACTTTGAGTGCTTGCACGATTTGTTGATTTATAATGATTAGGATTTTCCACTTAGTGGCAGACGGGTGAGTAACACGTGGGTAACCTACCTCAGAGACTGGGATAACTATTGGAAACGATAGCTAATACCGGATGATTCATAACTACATAAGTAGATATGCTAAAAGGAGCTTCGGCTTCACTTTGAGATGGGCTTGCGGTGTATTAGCTAGTTGGTGGGGTAATGGCCTACCAAGGCAACGATGCATATCCGAGCTGAGAGGCTGATCGGACACACTGGAACTGAGATACGGTCCAGACTCCTACGGGAGACAGCAGTTAGGAATATTCGTCAATGGGGGAAACCCTGAACGAGCAATGCCGCGTGAGTGATGACGGTCTTATAGATTGTAAAACTCTGTTGTGAAGAAAGAAACCTTACTATAGGTAATGATAGTAAGCTGACGGTACTTCACCAGAAAGCCCCGGCTAACTACGTGCCAGCAGCCGCGGTAATACGTAGGGGGCGAGCGTTATCCGGATTTATTGGGCGTAAAGCGTGTGTAGGCGGTTTGTTAAGTCTAAGATCAAAGCCCGAGGCTCAACCTCGGTTCGTCTTAGAAACTGGCAGACTTGAGTGCAGTAGAGGCAAGTGGAATTTCTAGTGTAGCGGTTAAATGCGTAGATATTAGAAGGAACACCAGTGGCGAAGGCGGCTTGCTGGGCTGTTACTGACGCTGAGACACGAAAGCGTGGGGAGCAAATAGGATTAGATACCCTAGTAGTCCACGCCGTAAACGATGAGTACTAAGTGTCGGGCAACCGGTGCTGAAGTTAACACATTAAGTACTCCGCCTGAGTAGTACGGTCGCAAGGCTGAAACTCAAAGGAATTGACGGGCACCCGCACAAGCGGTGGAGCATGCTGTTTAATTCGAAGATACGCGAAGAACCTTACCTAGACTTGACATCCCAGGCAAAGCTATAGAAATATAGTGGAGGTTATCCTGGTGACAGGTGGTGCATGGTTGTCGTCAGCTCGTGTCGTGAGATGTTCGGTTAAGTCCGATAACGAGCGCAACCCTTATCGTTAGTTGCTAACATTTAGTTGAGAACTCTAGCGAGACTGCCGGTGACAAACCGGAGGAAGGTGGGGATGACGTCAAATCATCATGCCCCTTACGTCTAGGGCTACAGGCGTGCTACAATGGCCGATACAAAAAGACGCAATACCGCGAGGTGGAGCTAATCTCTAAAATCGGTCTCAGTTCGGATTGGAGTCTGCAACTCGACTCCATGAAGCTGGAATCGCTAGTAATCCTGAATCAGAATGTCAGGGTGAATACGTTCCCGGGTGTTGTACACACCGCCCGTCACGCTATGAGAGTCTGTAATACCCGAAGTTGGTAGCCTAACCTTTTAGGAGGGGGCCGGCGAAGGTAGGACAGGTGATTGGAGTGAAGTCGTAACAAGGTATCCCTACCGGAAGGTGGGGATGGATCACCTCCTTTCTATGGAGAAAGATTATTATATTGGTGAACTAACTTGAATTTAAATTGTCTTTTTGCTTAGTTTTGAGAGATTATTTCTCTCAAGAAAATAGTTCTTTGAAAACTTGATAATGTGGTAGTGATACATAAAAAAGAGCCCCAACTTAGGTTGGAAAACTGTCGTATGTATCACATTAAAATATCTCAATTAAATTAGGAAATACAAACAAATGGTGATTAAATTAGTAAGGGCATATGGCGAATGCCTTGGCACTAGAAGCTGATGAAGGACGTGACGAACAACGATATGCCTCGGGGAGCTGTAAGTAGCTTTGATCCGGGGATCTCCGAATGAGGAAACTCACCTATGGTAATGCGTAGGTATTGCATACTGAATACATAGGTATGTAAGAGCAACCCAGTGAACTGAAACATCTTAGTAACTGGAGGAACAGAAAGAAAAATCGATTCCCTTAGTAGTGGCGAGCGAAACGGGAACAGCCCAAACCGACTTCGGTCGGGGTTGTAGGACTTTACATTAAGAGTTAGAAATTTATAGTATAGTCGAACTTGGTGGGAAACAAGATCGTAGAAGGTGATAATCCTGTAGACGAAATACTATAAGCTCTGTAGAGTATCCTGAGTACGGCGAGGCACGTGGAACCTTGTCGGAATCCGCGGGGACCATCCCGCAAGGCTAAATACTCTCTAGTGACCGATAGTGAACAAGTACCGTGAGGGAAAGGTGAAAAGAACCCCGGGAGGGGAGTGAAATAGAATTCTGAAACCGTATGCTTACAAGAAGTCAAAGCCCGTTAATGGGTGATGGCGTGCCTTTTGCAGAATGAACCGGCGAGTTATTGTATCATGCGAGGTTAAGTTGAAGAGACGGAGCCGAAGCGAAAGCGAGTCTTAATAGGGCGATTAAGTATGATGCTATAGACCCGAAACCGAGTGATCTAGCCATGAGCAGGTTGAAGTTTGGGTAAAACCAAATGGAGGACCGAACCGACTTACTAGGAAGCGTGAGCGGATGACTTGTGGCTAGCGGTGAAATTCCAATCGAACTCGGATATAGCTGGTTCTCCCCGAAATAGGTTTAGGCCTAGCGTTGAACTAAGCGCGTTGGAGGTAGAGCACTGAATATACAATGGCGGCACCTAGCTGTACTGAGTGTAATCAAACTCCGAATGCCAATGTTAGCATGTTCAGCAGTCAGTGTGCGGGTGATAACGTCCGTACGCAAGAGGAAAAGAATCCAGATCGCCAGCTAAGGTCCCAAAATTTATGCTAAGTGGGAAAGGTTGTGGAGTTGTCAAAACAGCTAGAAGGTTGGCTTAGAAGCAGCCATCCTTTAAAGAGTGCGTAATAGCTCACTAGTCGAGTGACACTGCGCCGAAGATGTACCGGGGCTAAGCATAATACCGAAGCTGCGAATTATATACTTTGTATATGATGGTAGGGGAGCGTTCTAATTGCGGTGAAGATAGATCGTGAGGACTGTTGGAGCGATTAGAAGTGAGAATGCCGGTATGAGTAGCGCAAGGGAGGTGAGAATCCTCCCCACCGTTTGCCTAAGGGTTCCTGGGGAAGGTTCGTCCTCCCAGGGTGAGTCAGGACCTAAGGCGAGGCCGAAAGGCGTAGTCGATGGACAACAGGTTTATATTCCTGTACCACCTATATAACTGATGGAATGACGGAGAAAGCTAGGAAGGGCCAGTTATTGGATTCTGGTCTAAACACAAAGGCTCGTATGCAGGTAAATCCGTAATACGACATGAGCTGAAGTGTGAATGCGAAGATATCAGCGATGATATCGAAGTCTTCTGACGCTATGCTTCCAAGAAAAGTTTCTAGGGTTAATTATATAGGTGCCTGTACCGAGAACCGACACAGGTGGGCAAGGAGAGTATCCTAAGGTGAGCGAGAGAACTATGGTTAAGGAACTCGGCAAAATGACTCCGTAACTTCGGGAGAAGGAGTGATCGAGCGATCGATCCGCAGTGAAAAGGCCCAGGCGACTGTTTACCAAAAACACAGGTCTCTGCTAAAGCGTAAGCTGATGTATAGGGGCTGACGCCTGCCCAGTGCTGGAAGGTTAAGAGGATGGCTTAGTGACGCATGTCGGACTACGAAGGTCAGAATTGAAGCCCCAGTGAACGGCGGCCGTAACTATAACGGTCCTAAGGTAGCGAAATTCCTTGTCGGGTAAGTTCCGACCCGCACGAAAGGTGTAACGATCTGGGCACTGTCTCGACCATAGACTCGGTGAAATTTTAATACCTGTGAAAATGCAGGTTACCCGCGACAGGACGGAAAGACCCCGTGGAGCTTTACTACAGCTTGATATTGGAATTTGGTTTATTATGTAGAGAATAGGTGGGAGACTTTGAAGTTAGGACGCCAGTCCTAATGGAGTCACCTTTGGAATACCACCCTTAATAAGCTGGATTTCTAACCTGGTACCGTGAATCCGGTATAGGGACAGTGTCTGGTGGGTAGTTTGACTGGGGCGGTCGCCTCCTAAAGAGTAACGGAGGCGCTCAAAGGTTCCCTCAGAATGGTTGGAAATCATTCGAAGAGTGTAAAGGTATAAGGGAGCTTGACTGCGAGACCAACAAGTCGAGCAGGTGCGAAAGCAGGACTTAGTGATCAGGCGATTCAGTATGGAATGGTCGTCGCTTAACGGATAAAAGTTACCCCGGGGATAACAGGCTGATACCACCCAATAGTTCATATAGACGGTGGTGTTTGGCACCTCGATGTCGGCTCGTCACATCCTGGAGGTGAAGTCGCTTCCAAGGGTTGGGCTGTTCGCCCATTAAAGTGGCACGCGAGCTGGGTTCAGAACGTCGTGAGACAGTTCGGTCCCTATCCGTCGTGGGCGTAGGAAAATTGAGGAGAGCTGTTCCTAGTACGAGAGGACCGGAATGGACCTACCTCTGGTGTATCTGTTGTCACGCCAGTGGCAGTGCAGAGTAGCTATGTAGGGAATGGATAACCGCTGAAAGCATCTAAGCGGGAAGCCAACTTCAAGATGAGTTTTCCCATTTTTTATAAAGTAAGATCCCAGAAAGACTATCTGGTTGATAGGCTAGAGGTGGAAGCATGGTGACATGTTGAGCTGACTAGTACTAATAGATCGAGGATTTAATCCTATTAATTATTTTCTAAAAGAGAAACACATTATCATGTTTTCAGAGAATTATTTCTCTATATTTAAATTCGTAACGATAGCAAAGAGGATACACCTGTTCCCATCTCGAACACAGAAGTTAAGCTCTTTTACGCCGACAATAGTGTAAGCGAAGATAGGAAGTTGCGAATTTTTTTTTGTATTTAAAAGACTTTTATTAAGTCTTTTTATTTTTTAATAAATTATTTAAATATGGTTGTAATTAAAATTTAAATTTTGCTATAATAAGAATAGGTGATATTATGGAATATAAAATAACAACTCGTAGTGAAATGGAAACAATTGAAATTGCTCAAAATTTCGAATCAGAAAAATTTCCTAATATGATAATTTGTTTGGATGGTGAATTAGGAAGTGGTAAAACAGTTTTTACTAAAGGTATAGCCAATGCCTTAGGAATTCAAGAAAGTATAACATCTCCAACATTTACTATTATTAAAGAATATGAAGGAGAACTTCCTTTATATCACATGGATGTATATAGATTAGATGGTAACACTGATGGTATAGGAATAGAGGAATATTTTACCAAAGGTGGTGTTGTTGTTATCGAATGGTCTGATACAATTAAAGATATTTTGCCAGAAGAGAGACTACATATAAAATTTAAAGTAGTAGATGAAAATAAAAGAGTACTAAAATTAACCCCTTATGGGCAAAAATATGAGGAATTATGTGAGGCTGTTTTATGATTTCTCTTTTTTTAGATACATGTTCAGCTAAATTAATTGTTGGAGTCTACAATGGAATTGATCCAATTGTATTAAATATAGAAGAAAATGATAATCACTTATCAGAAAGAATTTTACCACTTATAGACAATACCTTAAAACAAGCAAATAAAAAAATATCAGATATAAATAACATTATTGTAGTTAATGGGCCTGGTTCATTTACAGGTATTAGAATAGGAGTTACTGTAGCTAAGATGCTTGCATGGTGTGGAAATATTAAAATATCAACTGTTTCTGAATTAGAAGTTTTAGCCAGCGATCCTAATCAATATACTGCATCTTTAATTGATGCAAGAAGAGGATATGTATATGCAGGACTTTATGATAAAGATGGCAAAAATATTATTAAAGATCAGCACATAAAGTTAACTGATTTTATGATTATGTTAAAAAAATATAAAGATGTTGTTATTGTTAGTAATGATACTTTTGAAATTGATAATTTAAATAAACCATGTTTGAATATTGATAAAATAGTTGAAAGACATCTAAATGATGAGGGACAAAATCCTCATGGAATCAATCCTCAATACTTAAAATTAACTGAAGCCGAGGAAAGATTGAATGATAAGAGAAATAACTGATAATGATAGAAAAAAAATTTATGAAATAATAAAAAAAGAATTTAAAAATAATTATCTAAAAGATAATCCCTTTACTAAGTGGTATATATATGAACTAAATAATGAAATAGTGGGATTTATAAACATTGATATTATTTATGAAAAGGCTGAAATTGAATATATTTACGTAGTTGAAAAATGGCGCAAAAACAAAATAGCAACTAAATTATTAGAAAAAGCTGAAAAAGACTTAATAAATAAAAGAGTAAGTACCATTACATTAGAAGTAAATGTTAATAATTTTAGCGCCATAAAATTTTATGAAAAAAACGAATATAAAAAAATAAATATAAGAAAACATTATTATGGAAATGATGATGCTTATTTAATGTTAAAAGAGCTGGTGGTAGAATGAAAGATACATATATATTAGCAATCGAATCAAGTTGTGATGAAACAAGTGCTTCAATTATAAAAAATGGTTCTATTGAAATTGCAACTGTTGTATTATCACAAATGGATATTCATGAAACATTTGGTGGAGTAGTACCAGAAATTGCAAGTAGAAATCATATTGAAAACATTACAATGGTAATAGAAGATACCCTAAATAAATCAGAATTAACAATGGATGATATAGATGCAATAGCGGTTACTTATGGTCCAGGTTTAATAGGATCTTTACTAATAGGAGTAACTGCCGCTAAAACACTTGCATATTTTTATAAAAAACCATTAGTACCTGTTCATCATATTGCAGGACATATATATGCAAATAATCTTGTTAAACCTTTAGAATTTCCACTTATAGCCCTAGTTGTAAGTGGAGGTCATACAGACTTAATATATATGAAGGAAGACTATTCATTTGAACGAATAGGTGGAACTTTAGATGATGCTGTAGGTGAGGCATATGATAAAGTTGCTCGTGTAATAGGGGTTACATATCCAGGTGGGCCAAAACTAGATAAATTAGCGCAATCAGGACGTGATACATATCCTCTTCCACTACCACTTGATGACACATCATATAACTTTAGTTTTAGTGGTCTTAAAAGTGCTGTTATAAATTTGGTACATAATGAAAAACAAAAAGGAAATGAAATAATTAAAGAAAATATTGCGACTTCATTTCAAAGTAGAGTAGTTGAAATTTTAACCAAAAAAACAATGAGAGCAATTAAAGAGTATAATGTTAAAAATTTAATTATAGCTGGTGGTGTTTCAGCAAATAGTGGTATAAGAAATAAATTTGATGAACTATGTTTAAAAAATAATATTAATTTAATTGTTCCAGAAATGAAATATTGTACAGATAATGCAGCAATGATTGGAGCAGCTGGTTATTATGCATATAAATTAGGTAGAAGAGCTAATTTAGATTTAAATGCAAAAGCAACAGATAAACTAAATTAAAACTTGCAAAATTTTAATTTTTGATATATAATACTCCATACAAAAGGGGGGGATTTATATGATAAAGTTAACAGAAAGACAATTAATAAAATATTTAAATTTTATTAATAAATGCATTGAAAAAAATTTCGATATTACACAAGAAGAACGCGAATTAATTATGGAAATAGAATTTGCAAGTGCAACTGATGAGAATGTTAAAAAACTAATAAATAGTTTATTATATGAACAAAGCGAAGAAAAACGTAATGAAAAAATAAAGAAATATTTAAACAGATAAAACGACTATTTTTGTAGTCGTTTTTCTATAAATAAAACTCCATAATACATAAGAGCAGAAAGTATACATAAAAGAAATACTCCAGCAACAACGAGATTTAGATTAAATACTTGTGAACCATACATTATTAAATATCCCAAACCTTCTTTTGAAACAAGAAATTCACCCATAATAACACCTATTAAAGACATGCTAATATTGATTTTTAATGAATTAATTATTGTATTGAAGGAACTAGGTAAGATTAATTTAAAATAAGTTTGCCACTTTGTAGCTCTAAAACTTTTCATCAATCTAATTTTATTCATATCTACGTCATTAAATGCTTGATTCACATTAATAATTGTAATAATAACTGAAATAAGTAAAGCCATAATGATTATTGATTTTATACCAGCTCCACCCCATATGATTATAATAGGACCTAAAGCAACTTTAGGTAAGCTATTTAAAATAGTAAGATATGGATCTAGAACTTTTGCTAAGAATTTATTCCACCACATAATAGTTGCAATTAAACATCCAAGAATAGTTCCGATTGAAAAACTAAAAAGTGTTTCATAAGTTGTAACCCAGATATGATGGTATAAATTATTTTCTTTATGAAGATTAATAATTGTTTTCATAACTAATTTAGGGCTTGAAAATATAAAGGTATTAATAATATTTAAATCAGCTAGTATCTGCCAAAGAATAATAAAGAAAATGATAATAAATAGTTGAAAAAATTTAACCTTTCTTTTCTCTTTTTTTAGTTTTCTGATAAAGTTAAGATGGTCTTTACTATACATGATAATCAATATCCTTCCATATTAAATCATAGTATTTTGAAAACTCCTTATCTTTTCTATTTTCAATTGGCGTTGATTTATTATTTAATTTGATTTCGTATATGTTTTTTATAGTACTTGGTCTATCAGATAATACTATGACACGATCAGACATCGAAATTGCTTCAGCCAGATCATGAGTAACCATAATAGCACTTTTTTTCTCTTTTTTTATTATTTTATAAACATCATCAGATACAGCAAGTCTTGATTGATAATCGAGTGCTGAAAATGGTTCATCTAAGAGCAAAACATCTGGTTTACAAGCAAGCGTTCTAATAAGGGCACATCTTTGGCGCATTCCACCGGATAAATTTTCCGGAAAACTGTGGATAAATTCTTTTAAACCATATGTATTTAATAAATCAATAACATATTTTTCGTTTTCCACAGTTTTTTCTTTACTTATTTCTAGACCAAGCATACAGTTATCCACAATATTTCTAAATGGGAATAAACTATCATTTTGTAACATATAACCAAATTTGATATTGTTATTATATTTAATTTGGCCTTCAGATTTATCAAGTAGTCCACTTAAAATAGATAGAACAGTTGATTTCCCGCATCCACTAGGTCCAACTATTGATACAAATTCACCTTCGTATAAATCAAAAGAAAAATCATCAACGGCTAAAATTTCTGCATTTTTAGTGTGATAAATTTTTCTCAAATTTTTTATAGTTAGTATTTTTTTCATTTTTTTGAATATTTAGTTAAAACTAATTTATTATAAGGTGCATTTTTATCTAATTCACCAGCATTTTTAACTATTTCTTGAATATGGTTAAAGTCTTTTTCTGTTATATAAGTAGAATCAAACCATGCATCTATATCCATATATCTTTGAACTATTTTTGTTAAATCATTCATTGAAACATCAGGAAAATAATCAATTATTTTATTAGCTATTTCATCAGCTTTATGATTATGAATATAATCAAGTCCTTTTTGAGTAGCTTTAGTAAAACCTTCAATTACTTCAGGATTTTTATCAATGTAACTTTTTTTAGCATTATATGCTGTATATGGAACAATACCACCAAGTTCACCAACGGATGCTACTACATAACCATATCCTTGTTTTTCTAATTGTAGAGCACTTGGTTCAAATAATGATACAAAATCACCTGTACCACCAATGAAAGCTCCAGTTGTTGCGGCAAAATCAATACTGGTATCAAAATTAACATCGCTAGTATTTACACCATTTTGATTTAGAGCATATTCTAAAGTCATAGCAGGCATTCCACCTTTTCTACCAGCTATAATGTGTTTTCCTTTTAAATCAGATAATTTAAAGTCATCATATTTTTTTCTTGAAACAAGAAAACTTCCATCTTTTTTTGTAAGAGCTGCAAAATTTACTAAATAATCTTTTTCTCCTTGATTATAAACATAAATTGTAGCTTCACTTCCACAAAATCCGATATTAACATCACCAGATAAAACAGCTGCTGTAACTTTGTCTGCACCAGGTGTAAGAACTAATTCAACATCTAAACCTTCGTCTTCATAATATCCTAGACTATCTGCTAAATATTGAGGAGCATAAAATATAGAATGAGTTACTTCCGCTACTTTTACTTTTTTGAGTTCATTTTTTGGTTGATTGAAGACAATAATGATTACAACAACAGCAATTAATAATAAACAAACTATTGAATAAATAAACTTCTTCACTTAAAAACATTCTCCTTTCATATGTTCACTTTATTATATTCAAAAAAAAATGTTTGGTTATTGCATATTTTTATTAGTTTTTAATATATTTTATTGACAATTAAAAAAACAATATGTTATAATTATCTTGTTCTTTTGAAGAACTAATGGGGAATTAGCTCAGTTGGCTAGAGCGCCACGTTTGCACCGTGGAGGTCAAGGGTTCGAATCCCTTATTCTCCACCATTAGAAAATCAGTTCAAAATATTTGAACTTTAGATAAGAAATCAATCAAAACTGATTGATTTTTTTTGTTTTTAAAATTAAACAATCATTTTTTATGATATAATTGTAATATAAGTTTGTGACAAAATTTAAAATAAATCGACAAAGCTTTAGAAGGAACATTAATTATGAGAACAAATTTTACAACAAAAAAAAATGATGAATTAAATTTATATTTAAATGTAATAAGAAAAACAGTTATTAGTAATTCATTTTTATTACAATATTTTTTGAAAATAGTAGTAGTTTATATGATTTCTAATGGAGTTACAACTTGGGTTGCAGTATCAATACCAGTTGTCTTAGAATTTTCTCGAACACTTTCTCGTGGATTTAGAAAAATTATTAAAATTTCAGTAAATATAAATTATAAAAAATATTTTTTAATATATATATTGATGACTGCTATAATATATCTATTAATTTCACAAAGTCATAATTTTTACATTATATATGCCCTAACAATCATACTAGGATTTCTAGTTGGTATAAGCTATTCTTGTATTACTAGGATTGATACATCCAATAAAAAATATGAATCGTTTTGCCTAATGGAAGAAGAAAAATCAAGTGTCATTGGTGGTACATTAGGATTAATGATAAGTCAATTATTATATGATTTAAATCCAATAATTTATATATTAGGTTTTATAATATTTGGAGTTTTAATATTTGGAATAAATACCAATATTCCAAACATTGAATCAAAAAATGATTGTATGGAACCCATAAACGAGGAAAATAAAATATCTAAAATAGAGAAGAAAAATATTTTTGTTATAACAATATCTTATGCTTTATTAACAGGTGTTTGGTGTATGGGAACATCAGCGATGAGTGAATTAATTCCATTAATAACAACTAAAGTTGGTTATTTAAATGCTATATATACTATAACTGAAATAATTGCTTTACTAATCATAAATGCAAGTATTATAAATAAATTCAAAAAATCTGGTAAATTATTATATATGGAAACAATATGTGCAATATGTGATGTAGTATATTTGCTATTAGTATCAATTTTTCCAAATGTTTTCTGTATTGCATTCGTTATGTTTCTATGTGGATTATCATCTACAATTGGAGATCCTATTTGGGGAGCTATTATAAGTAGTTATTCTGAAAATAATAGAGAAAAATATGCACTTGTTAATAATATTTATTTTATTATAAGAGCAATTACATCATTTCTTTCAATATTTGTATGTAGATATTTTGTTATAAAAGGAATTTATAGTTTTAAATATTTAGCCTTAATTTTATTATTAATAATTATTATTTTATATATAATATCAAATACAATAAATAAAAAAATATTTAAAAAAAGTATATAATAAAAATAATTATTTAAGTATAGTGATTTATAGAAAGTTAATTATAAAAGTCCAACTAAAGTTGAATTTTTATAGTTCAAGTTTTAATTTGTCTTTTTTTTGAAAGTTATATAAATTGTTGAAATGAAAAGATTAAAATGTTATACTCTTAGTGGTGATATGATGATAGAAAAAGAAGAATATATTCAATTTAAAGAATTAAAAAATCATAATGATATAATTCATTTATTTACTAAAAAACCATATAATTTTAGTAAAATTACATCAACTGAAGAAAACATAAAAAAAGAATATGAAAAAATTGAAAAGGAAGTAAATTTTAACTTTTTAGCTATAAAAAAACCAATTCAAACTCATACAAACATTGTTAAAGTTTTAACAAAAGAAAATATAAATGATGATTTTCAAGATGTTGATGGATTAATTACTGATTTAAAAGGTGTTGCTTTAGTTACATCGTTAGCTGATTGCCAAGGTATTTTATTATATGATCCAATTAAAAAAATAATAGGAAATATTCATTCAGGATGGAAAGGTACTTTAAATAAAATTATTGTAAATGCTATAAAATTAATGGAAGAAAACTTTGGATGTGATCCTAAAAATATTGAGGCATATATATGTCCAAGTATATTAAAGTGTTGTTTTGAGGTAGATAAAGAAGTAGTTGATATGTTTTATGAAAATTATAATAACATTGATGATTACGTTATGAAGGGTGATATAAAACAAGGAAAACAAAAATATTACATTGATACTATTTCTATCAATGTAAATTCAATGAAGGAATTAGGACTATTAGAGGAAAATATTCATTGTTCCAATATTTGTACAAAATGTCATTCTGATAAATATCATTCTTATCGTACAGATCATGATAAGAGTGGTAGAAATATAGCACTAATCTGTTTAAAATAAAAGTGACCAATTGGTCACTTATTTGTTTGTCAATCTATAAAAATTAATGGATGGTCTGTTAAAAAATCTAAAATTGATGGCAGATGTTCCGATTCCACTAGAAATATATAATTCTGTATCATCTAATGTATAATGTTCTTTATAATATTTTTTAGCATAAGGCGGTAATATAGTAGCCCCAATTATAGGAAATCTTACCTGCCCATTGTGAGAGTGACCAGATAAAATTAAATCAAACTTACTTTTATCAATTTTATCTATAAAGTCAGGTTCATGAATTAATAAAATATTATAAATTGGTTTTTTTGAATCATCTTCATTAAAAGAATTTAAATAGTCAAAAGTAGATTTCATTTTGTTGTTAATGTCACGATCATTTTTATAATAATTACTACTAACACCACTTATTAATATATTAGAATTACCATTTTTGTATATATTATCATAAGTATTATTAAGATTAACAAAACCAGCATTTTCAATAATGATATTAAAATTGTCAAACTTAACATCATGGTTCCCCGTAATAGCATATTTCTCAATACTAGGATCAATTTTACTTAAAATAGAACTTATATTATTGCTCATTTTTTCAGTTAACTTAGTATCTTTATCAATTAAATCACCTGTTAAAACAACAACATCAGGACGTAATTCATTAACCTTTTTTACCATATTTTTAAGTTCTCTATTTTTAACTGTTCTACCATAATGAATATCAGAAATATGAACAATTTTAAGACCGTGAAAATTATCAGTTATTTTAGAATCTGTTATTTTGTATTCTTTAACAAATAAACCAGTTGTTGCAATATATCTTCCATAAAGTAAACATCCACACGAAAATATAATAAATATAAGGAAGAACTTAATTATTTTTTTTAAGCCATTAGACATTTCATCACCTCAAATTTATCCGAATAATAAAACTAAGAATTGAAGACCAACTAGAATTCCATTATGCATAAAATGAAACCCTATTGAAGTAAAAATATTTTTTGTTTTCGCAAGCATACAAGCAAAGGCAATACCAGGAGCAGAATAAGGTATAATATATAAAAAATCTGTCCAATTAGTAGCACTTCCAATTACGTGTAAACTACCAAAAACTAGTCCCGATACAATTATAAAAAGAGTATCATTTTTAATAATGTTTCTAATACTTTGTCTAAAAACTAATTCTTCCACAACTGGTGCGAAGAAAACAGCTGAAAAGTAGACATAAATTGGATTTATTTTTAACATTGTACGAATAGTATCTTCGTTATTTGCAATCGCATTATTGAAAAATAACATAATAATTAAATTACTAGCCATCATTACAATTAAACTTATTAGCCAATAATTAATACCTTTAGAAAAATGTTTTTTATGATTTTTTAGAATATCTTTAAAATCATGTTCGATTGTTTTATGATTAACAAGTAAAATACTTGATAAAATTAAAATATCAACAACAGTTAAATATAAAAATTTAATGTGTGTATTTATAGAACTTGTATCAAGGCCAAAAAGACCTAAAAGATCCCCTGCAAATAATTGGACAAAAAAATAAATAAAAATAGTTGCAATACCGATACCAATAGTTTTCCAATTTCTTTTCTTCATCTTACCATCTCCTTTCTCTATTATAGCATGTAAATAAAAATATTTTATTAAATAATTAAAATTTATAAAAAAAACTACAATTGTTAATAAAAATGTGTTATAATAAAAGCAATTACAAAAGAGTGGGCAATCCCACTCTTTAATGTAGGGATGGAGGTACTTATGAATATAGCTCAAACAGTAAAAGAAATGATTGAAGAAGAAATAACTAAAAATAATTATATTTTAGATAGTGTTGAATATGTTAAAGAAGGAAGTACTTGGTTTTTAAGAGTCGTAATAGATAAGAATGGAATTATTGATGTGGAAGACTGTGTTACCGTTTCAAATATAATAAATCCTATTATTGACGCTAATGATCCAATAAAAGAAAATTATATTTTAGATGTTTGTTCAAAAGAGAAAGGTTGTGAATAAAATGAATAATAAAGAATTTAAACAAGCAGTAGAACTACTAAATAAAGAAAAAGGAATAGATGAAGATACAATATATGAAGCAATGGAATTAGCGCTTACTTCAGCTTATAAAAAAAATTATCACTCTCTATCAAATGTAAGAGTAGATATAAATAGACAAACAGGTGAAATAAAAGTTTATTCATATAAAACAGTGGTAGATAAAGAAGAAGAAAATAAGTATAAAAAATTCTCTGACATTGACTTTTCAACAATTAATGATGAAGATGAAGATGATGATGGTGGAGAAGTATTACCATTCGTTTATGACGAAAGAATTCATTTGACATTAGAAGAAGCAAGAAAATTAGTTCCAGATATAAAATTAGGTGAAACAATTGAAGAAGAAGTAACTCCTAAAGACTTTGGACGTGTAGCGGCTGCTACAGCTAAACAAGTTGTTATTCAAAAAATAAGAGAAGCTGAAAAAAACATTTTAATAAATGAATTTAATGATAAACAAGATGAAATGGTTGTTGGAACTGTTACCATGGAAGATGTTCGAAATTACTATGTTGATTTAGGAAAAACACAAGGAATTTTACCAAAAACAGAAATAATTCCTGGTGAAAAAATTAAAATGGGATCTTCAATTAAAGTTTATATTACAAAAGTAGATACTAATACTAAAGGAGTTGTTATTCTTTTATCAAGATGTCATTATGGATTTGTTAAAAGATTGTTTGAACTAGAAATTCCAGAAGTTAATGAAGGAATTATATTAGTATATAGTGTTGCTCGTGATGCTGGAAATCGTACTAAAATAGCTGTTTATTCTGAAAATCCAAATGTTGATGCTGTAGGATCATGTATTGGAGAACGTGGAATGCGTATTAATCGTATAATTGAAGAATTAAATGGTGAAAAAATAGATGTTGTTCCTTATGATAAAGATCCAGCTCGCTTTATTGAAGCTGCACTAAGTCCAGCTCGAGATATTCATGTTCTTATTACTGATGAAAAGAAAAAAGAAGCAATGGTAGTAGTAGATCAAGACAATTTATCATTAGCTATTGGTAAAAAAGGAATTAATGTTAAACTTGCTGCAAGACTTACACATTATCGTATTGATGTTAAAACTTATGAACAAGCAAGAGAAGAAGGTATAAACATTATAGGATAGGTGATATTATGAAAGTAAAAAAAATACCAATGCGTACATGTGTTGTGACACATGAAAAATTACCTAAACAAGAGTTAATAAGAGTAGTTAGAACCCCTGAACAAGAAGTTATTATTGATTTAAATGGAAAAGCAAATGGAAGAGGGGCTTACTTAAAAAAAGATGTAGAAGTATTTGAAAAAGCTAAAAAAAATAAAGTACTAAATAAACAACTTGAAATAGAAGTACCAGATGAAATATTTGAACAATTAAAAGAATTAGTGAAGTAGGTGTTTTATGAAAAGAGAAGATTATATAACATGGGATGAATATTTTATGGGAATAGCTCTTCTTTCAGCGGAAAGAAGTAAAGACCCTAGTACTCAAGTTGGAGCATGTATTGTAAGTGAAAATAATAAAATATTATCGACTGGGTATAATGGAATGCCAATTGGATGTAATGATGATGAAATGCCATGGGAAAGAGAAGCTGAAAAACCAAATGATACCAAATATCCTTTTGTTTGTCATGCAGAACTAAATGCCATTTTAAATAGTCCTAGTTTAATAGATAACAAAAATGCTAAAATTTATGTCGCACTTTTCCCATGTAATGAATGTGCAAAAGCAATTATTCAATCAGGAATAAAAGAAATTATTTATGCATGTGATAAGTATGCACAAACAGATGCTGTTATTGCATCAAAAATGATGTTAGATAGAGCAGGAGTTAAATATCGCAAATATGAAAGTAAAGGTAAAAAATTAACTTTAAGTTTATAAAATAAAGAAAGAGGTGGTCATATATGATGAGTGTTTTAGAATATGCCGAAGATGTAAATAAAAGTGTAAGTGAAATTCTTAAAAAATGTGGTGAACTTGGAATTGATGCAACCGATGAAGAATATATGCTTAATGAAGAAGAGATTACGGAATTAGATAATACTATTAATACAGAAATAGACGAAGAGGAAATAGAAGAAATAGCCGAAGATGTTGCTGTAAAAGAAAAAATAGATATAGATAATACAGTAAAAAAACAAAAATTAAAAAAGAAACCAGTTACTAACAATAAAAAAGAACTTGCAAATAAGAAAAAAGAAATGTACAAAAATAAAGAAAAACTAATTTCTAATACACCAAATAAAAATGATTCTGTAATTCTATATAAAGAAGGAATGACTGTAAATGAACTAGCAGACCGATTAAATGTATCAGGAGCAGAATTAGTAAAAAAATTATTTATGCTAGGAATTATGGCTACTGTTAATAATAGTATAAGTTATGAAAATGCTGAAATAATAGTTCTAGATTATGGAAAAGAATTGAAAAAAGAAGAAACAGCAGATGTAACTAACTTTGAAGAATTTGAAATCATTGATAATGAAGAAGATTTAATCGAAAGACCAGCCGTAGTAACAATTATGGGACATGTAGATCATGGGAAAACGACTCTTTTAGATACCATAAGAAAAACAGATGTAGCCGGTGGAGAAGCTGGGGGAATTACACAAGCAATAAGTGCTTACCAAATAGAACATAAAGGTAAAAAAATAACATTTATAGATACACCAGGGCATGCCGCATTTACGGAAATGCGTGCTCGTGGTGCTAGTATAACAGATATTGTTATTATTATTGTAGCTGCTGATGATGGTGTAATGCCACAAACAAAAGAAGCAATTGATCATGCAAAAGCAGCAGGAGTACCAATATTAGTTGCTATTAATAAAATCGATAAACCAGGGGCAAATCCAGACAAAGTTATGACAGAATTATCAGAATATGGATTAACGCCAGATACTTGGGGTGGAGATACATTATATTGCAATATCTCAGCTAAAAATGGAACCGGAATAGATGAATTATTAGAAAATATATTGTTAATTGCTGAAATGCAACAATATAAAGCTAATCCAAATCGTTATGCAATTGGAACAGTAGTTGAATCAAGACTTGATAAACACCTTGGACCAGTTGTAACCTTACTTATTCAAAATGGTACATTAAGACTAGGAGATCCAATTGTTGTTGGAACTAGTTATGGAAAAGTAAGAACTTTAAAGAATGATAAAGGTGAAGAAATAACAACAGCCCTACCATCTAGACCAGTAGAAATAACAGGTCTAAATGATACGCCAATAGCTGGAGATAAATTTATGGCCTTTGAAAGTGAAAAACAAGCAAGAAATATTGGTGAACAAAGAAAAACACAAGCTAAACTTCGTGAAAATAAAACAACTGAGGCAGTTAGTTTAGATGACTTATTCTCTAAAATTGGCGAAGGATTAAAAGAAATCAACGTTTTAATTAAAGCTGATGTTCATGGATCAAGTGAAGCAGTAAAAAATTCACTAGAAAAAATCGAAGTAGAAGATGTTAGAGTAAAAGTTGTAAGAAGTGGAGTTGGAGCTATTACGGAAAGCGATATAGTTCTAGCTCGTGCATCTAATGCTATTATTATTGGATTTAATGTAAGACCAAATCAAGCAATTAAAGATTACGCCGAAGAAAATGGTGTAGAGATAAGATTATATAATATAATTTATAAAGCTGTAGAAGAAATAGAGGCAGCTATGAAAGGAATGCTAGAACCAATTTATGAAGAAAAAATAATTGGAAGTGCTGAAGTTAGACAATTATTTAAATTTTCAAAAGTTGGAACAATTGCTGGTTCATATGTAACAGATGGAGTTATTAGAAATAATTCTAAAGCTCGTGTTATTAGAGATAGCGTTGTTATATATGATGGAGATATTGGTTCTGTTCAAAGAGAAAAAGATTCTGTTAAAGAAGTTAAAAAAGGACTTGAATGTGGAATTACAATCGAAAATTTTAATGATATAAAAGTAGGCGATGTAATTGAAGCATATGAAATGGTCGAAATAGAAAGATAAAAAAATCTTTCTTTTTCTTTCTAAAATATGTATAATATAGTTAGGAAGGTGATTTTATGAGTTTAAAAACAGAACGTATAGCAAGCAACTTAGTTAAAGAAATAAGTTATATTTTAGCTACAAAAATAAAGGATAGAGATATAAGATTTGTAACAGTAACTGATTGTAAAGTCACAACTGATCTTAGTTTTGCCAAAGTGTATGTAACAGTTTTGGATGATACAAAAAAAGAAGAAACTCTAAAAGCCTTAAAAAATGCTAGTGGATATATTAGAAGAGAACTTGCTGAACGTGTTGATATTAGACATATTCCAGAATTGCAATTTGTATTTGATGAATCAATTGAATATGGCAATAAAATTGAGCATATAATTGAACAAATACATGATAAAGATGAAAATTAATTTTAGACCATGTATTAAGTCAATAAATAAAGTTAGTCTGATAAATCGTTCAAAAAAAACAACTATAAATGATTTTGAATATCCAAATAAAAAGAAAGATCAGAAACAAAAAAAGAAAAAATTTAAAGATTTTTTGATTGAAGAATTAGAAAAAAAAGACAATGATTGACAAATTTAGAATAATATAGTATTATCATACTTAATTGGTAATGAAGAAATTAAGTATTTATTTAAATGGCAATTTAGAAAATTAACGGGTGATGAAAGTTAATCAAGTTTAAATAAAGAAATACAGTTTTGGAGCTAAATCGTTATTCGCGTTAAGAAAAGAGAGCATAATCATTATGAAATAAGGTGGTACCGCGGTTTTATTCGTCCTTATATTGTAATGATTTTTTTATTTAAAGGGGGTTATTTATGATTAAAAGAATTATTTTTGATATTGATTATACTCTTTTAGTACCTAATTATTATAGAGAAAAAGAATTTTTTAGTAGAATACTCTCTAGTGAAAATGCCTTTTTTATTAACAATATGTATTTAATATTAAAAAAATATGAAGAACAATATGTTAGTTATGATAAGGAAAGATTTATTAAATATTTAAATAATTATACAAATGAACCATTACCTAGTGATTTTTTAGAACAATGGTTTGAATTTAATGCTGAATTAGATGAACAAGATGTAAGTGAAATAGAGGATACTCTCATTTATCTATCAAAATATGAATTAGTAACATTAACCAATTGGTTTGGTGAGCCACAAAAGAAGAAGTTAGAATTATTAGGATTAAAGAAGTACTTTAAAGAATTTCACAGTGGTGATGAAATTTTAAAACCGTATAAAGCAAGTTTCATAAATGCTTGTGGAAATAATAAACCAAGTGAATGTGTAATGATTGGTGATAATTTAGAAGTTGATATTATTGGAGCAATAAACGCTGGATTAGATGCTATTCATTACGATGAAAAAGAAAAAGCAGAACATGAATATAAGAAAATAAAAAAAATTGGTGAATTAAAGAAGTTATTATAAGGAGGAATATTATGGAATTAAATAAATATATAGATCATACAAATCTAAAGGCAGATGCAACAATTAGGGATATAGAAAAATTATGTGATGAAGCAGTAAAGTACAAATTCGCAAGTGTCTGTGTTAACCCATATTATGTACCACTCGCACATGAATTATTAGAAAATTCTAATGTAAATGTTTGTACTGTTATTGGTTTTCCTTTAGGACAAAATACTACAAGTACTAAGGCATATGAAGCGATTGAAGCTATTAATAATGGAGCAGATGAAATTGATATGGTAATAAATATTGCTGCTTTAAAAAATGAAGATTATGATTATGTAAAAGAAGAAATTGAAGAAATAAGAGATTCAATTGATGGAAAAGTATTAAAAGTTATAATTGAAACTTGTTATTTAACTCAAAAAGAAATAACAAAAATGACTGAAATATGCAATAAAACATTCGTTAATTTTATTAAAACATCTACTGGATTTGGTAGTAGAGGAGCTAGTTTAGATGATCTTAAAATAATTAATGAATCTAAAAATGAAATTTTAGAAATTAAAGCAAGTGGTGGAATAAAAACATTAGAAGATGCTGAAAAATTTATTGAAGCAGGAGCTACAAGAATTGGAACGAGTAGTGGTGTTAAAATAATGAATGGTTGCGATTGTGATCATTGTAAATGTGAAAAGTAAAGAGGTAGATAAAATGAAATTGTTTGAAGAATTAAAATGGCGAGGATTGATCAAAGATATCACTAGTCCAGAATTGGAAGAAAAATTAAATAATGAAAAGCTAACTTTCTATATAGGTACAGATCCAACTGCAGATTCATTGCATATTGGACACTATTCATCATTTTTAATCTCTAAAAGACTTGCAAAAGCAGGGCATAAACCTATTTTATTAATAGGAGGAGCAACTGGAAGAATTGGTGATCCAAGACCAACTACAGAAAGAGAAATGAAAAGTGTAGAAGAAATAGAAAAAAATACAAAAGGCCTATCAGAGCAAGCTGAAAAGATTTTTGGATTTGAAGTTGTTAATAATTTTGATTGGATTAAAAATATATCAACTATTGATTTTTTGAGAGATTATGGAAAATATTTTAATATAAATTATATGTTAGATAAAGATATAATTAGAAGAAGATTGGAAACAGGAATAACTTTTACAGAATTTTCTTATATGCTACTTCAATCATTAGATTTCTTGAAACTTCATGAAGAAAAAGGTGTTACTTTACAAGTTGCTGGTTCTGATCAATGGGGAAATATAACAGCTGGAGTAGATTTGATAAGAAAGAAAACTGGTGATGAAGTATATGCTTTCACAATGCCTTTAATATTAGACGCTAATGGAAATAAATTTGGAAAATCAGAAGGAAACGCATTATGGCTTGATAAAAATAAAACTTCTAGTTATGAGTTATATCAATATTTGATAAATAGTGATGATAATTTAGTTGAATCATATTTAAAAGTTTTTACTTTTTTAACTCCAGAAGAAATAATGGATATAATGGAAAGACATGTTAAAGAACCACATCTTAGAATAGCCCAAAAAATATTGGCTCGTGAAATTATAACAGATCTTCATGGTAAGGATGAATTTGAAAAAGCTTTAAAAATTAGCGAAGCATTATTTAGTGGAAATATTTCTGATTTAACAGGAAAAGAATTAGAAGATGGTTTTAAAGGTGTTCCACATTTTGAAATTGAAAAGCAATTAAAACTTATAGATTTTTTAGTTGAATATAATATTTGTTCAAGTAAAAGAGAGGCTAGAGAGTTCATAAATGCAGGTTCAATTTCAATAAATGGAAATAAAATGTCTGATGAAAATATTGTAATAACAGATGAATTTTCCATAGATAATAAGTTTATTGTTGTAAGACGTGGTAAAAAGAAATATTATATGGGTATAATAAAAGACATGAAATAAAAATTTTCATGTCTTTTATTAACATTTTAAAAGTAATATAACTACTATAAATAATATACGATTGAAAATCTAACAAATAATTTATTTTCAAATCAATTTCATCTTTAGTTTGAGTATGGTTAATTAGATGAATATTATTTATAATGTTGTTACTTTATAATTATAATATTTTTAATTATTATTATTTCCTAAATAATTTATATCTTTTGAAAAAGCAATAATTGCCATAAACACAATTGATAGTAAACAAAGTCCGACAATAAATGAAGAATCCCTACCAAAACATTGCCCTAATTTGATACTTGAATAAATAATAGTTCCAAGTGCTGCCAAGTTTGCAATACCTATAAATCCCCAAATTCCAGTAATAATACAAATAACCGGACTAAGTACTATAAATATAAACCACCATTGTAAGCCTATTATTTTAAAATAAACAATTATATTATATATAGGAATAAGTGATTTCCATCCATCTTCACCAGCTTTTTCAAATATCTTCCACATAACAATACAAATAAAAACAAAAATTGCAACTAGGAAGATTAAATAACTGAAAAAGTATTGTAATAAATATGACATACGTCCTCCTTAAATTAATATTTTTTAATTATTATTTAATTTAATTAATTTTTTTAAAGTAACTGTAATTATTATAAGTAATATAAAACCGGAAAAGACTTTGATATTTAATAAGTCACCTGTTTCAGGGTTAATTTCACCTTTAGTTTGAGTATGGTTATTAGATGAATTTAGATCATTACTTGTAATATTGTTACTTACATTTTGCTGTTCTTGATTTTGGGAATTAACATAAATAACTTTTATTGTATGGTTTTCAATAACTGCACCATTAGTGTCTTTAATTGAAGCATGCAATAAATTGTATTTGTAATTACCAGCACTATTATGAGTGTATTTTAATAAAAAATAAGGATAGCCCTGATCAGATACTTCCCAATCATTACTGAAAGCACCTGTACCATATTCTTTTATTATTTGTTCACTTTGATTATTTTTATTACTTACACTTATATAATAAATTTTATTTTCTGTTCCCTTAGTTATATAGTATTGGTGAATCCATACATCATTTTCTAATTGTACATCACCTTTTTTAACTTCATTACCATTTTGGTCTGTTTCTAATAGTTTTACTTCATATTTTGGTTCTGTTTGTTGACTATTTTCATCAGCAAAAACAGTAATTGGTATCATAAATAATACTGACAATATTATAATAACCTTTTTCATACATCCTCCTTTCTATTATGAGAATATCATAAATTTAAAAAGAAGTGTTAAAAATTACATCGTAAAAAGACATCTAATTTACACTTAGGCCTTATATATCAATAAAATAAAAAAAATAATGAAATAAAAAAAGACAGGAAATAAATCCTATCTGTTGTAAAATTCAACGATTAATGATTCGTTAATGTCAGCATTAAGTTCGCTTCTTTCTGGGAATCTTACATAAGTTCCAGAAAGTTTTTTGTCATCGAAAGTAACAAATTCAACACGATTATTTGTTCCTTCTAATGAAGCAAGAACAGCTGGGTGTGTTTTAGATTGTTCTTTAATAGCTATAACATCACCTGGTTTACATCTGTAAGATGGAATATTAACTTTAATACCATTAACAGTAATGTGACCATGATTAACTAATTGTCTAGCACCTTTTCTAGTTGATGCAAATCCTAAACGATAAACTAAGTTATCTAAACGACTTTCAAGTAATCTTAATAAGTTTTCACCATGAACACCTTTTAATTTACCTGCATCATCAAATATTTTTCTAAATTGTTTTTCATTAATACCATACATGAATCTAACTTTTTGTTTTTCTTGTAATTGAGTACCATAATCAGATAATTTTCTTCTTCTTTCGTTTCCATGTTGACCTGGTGCATAAGGTCTTTTAGCTAATTCTTTTCCGTTTTCTAATATAGAGAATCCTAAACGACGAGATTTTCTATAAGTAGAACCTGTGTATCTTGACATAAAAATCTCCTTTCCAATATGCTTATACATCGAAAGGCTACCTTGCAAATTTATAGGGTGTTTATTTTAATATCTTCGCTTGCAGCAAAAGTTACTAATAAACCTAAAGGAATAAACACGTTATAAAAATCAAAGTAACGCTGCTAGATGAATATGCAACTATAATTATAATATATTTATATGATTAAGTCAATGAAATTATATAAAAATAACTATAAAAAAAAACAATATTATGATATAATAACAATCAGATGAGGTGATAAAATGCAAGTAAGAAGTTTTGATGAAGCAATAAAAGTTACAGTCCAAAAATATAATTATGGAGAAAAACAAATAAAAAAAATTTATGAGGAATTAGAAAAGGGGAATTTTTCTGTTATAACTAGTGATTGTGGTGCTCGTGAGGTTGTAAGAAAACATTATGATTTTATTAAAAAAAATCATGATAAAACTTCACCATTTACTAGCTTTACTGATTTAACCAATCATTTTAATAGAGTTTTAAACGTTAATAATATAAAAAAAGATGACCCAGAGGCTATAAAATATTTGTATTATAATATTTTGAATCATATGCAATATGAAAACCTACAAAAAGATGTAGAAAAAATAATATTTGAAGCAGCTATACAATACAGTAATGAAAATCAGAATAGCAAAGAAAATATTAGAAAATATAGTTTTGATACTCCAGATATAACAAGAAAAGAGGCAACGAACTTAACAAAAATTTATATGGGAATGGAAAATCAAAAACAAAAAATAAATGAAGCTTTTTATAAATATCATGCTTATCAACGTGAATTAATAGTAAATCTAATTAAATATTCATATTATGAACATGATTTTAGTATAAGTTTAGAAGAACAAATAAATGCTTGTAAATCAATTAAAAGATAAAAGAAAACAAAATTTGTTTTCTTTTTTATGTAAAAATGTGTAAAAAAAAGACGATTTGTGGTAGAATTATAATAGTGAGGTGGTGTCATGAATACTATAGTATTAATTATAGTATCATTAGCGATATTAGCATTCCTTTTAATTGTAGGCGTTCTTTATTTAATTCAAAGTAAAAGAGATAAAGACATAAAAAAACAATTAGAAAAATTAGAAATAGAAAAAAATAAGATAGATAGTGCACCTATTGTTCCAGAATTGTCAAAAATAGAATCATATCTTAATAATGAAAAATTAGAAGCAATGTATAATAATTGGAAAGATAGATTGGATGTTATTAGAACAAACCAAATTCCCAAAATAACAGATATGTTGTTAGAAGCAGATTATTCCTTATCAAAGATGGATTATAAAAGTGCAGTATATAAAATTGCTAAACTTGAAATGGAAATTTATAAAGTAAAAACTAATTCTGATTTCTTATTAAATGAAATAAAAGAAATAACAAGTAGCGAAGAACGAAATAGAGGGATTATTACTAAACTAAAATCAATTTATAGGGATTTATATCAAAAATTCAAAAATTCAAAAGAAGCATATGGAGAAATAAATAATTCAATTGAATTACAATTTGAAAATATTGCTAAACATTTTGAAAAATTTGAAGCAGTAATGGAAAAAAACGAATATACAGAAGTAACATCAATTATTAAAACGATTGATGAAATGTTAAAACACATGACAGTAGTTGTTGAAGAAGTACCAAGCATTGTTTTACTAGCGACAAGTATTTTACCAAAAAAAATAGAAGAAGTAGAAGCTGAATATACAAAATTAAAAAAACAAGGATTCCCATTAGACTATTTAAATATTGATTATAATATTGAAGAAGCTCATAAAAAAATTGATGATATAATGACAAGAGCAAAAGATTTAAATTTAGAGGATAGTTTATTTGAATTGAAAGTTTTATCAGATTATTTTGATTCTGTATTTACAGATTATGAAAAAGAAAAAGTTGATCGTAGTACCTATGATGAAGTAAATGAACACTTCAGTAAAAAGTTATCTAAAAACAATAAACTTATTAAAGAAATTTTCGAACAAATAGATGAGATAAAAAATCTTTATAATTTATCGAATGAAGATGTAGATTCTTTATATACAATAAAAGAGGAATTAGAAGCATTAAATAATGATTATAAAGTACTTATTAGTCATACAGGTAATAATACTTTTGCCTTTTCAAAACTAATTCATGAAATCGAAAATTTATCAATTAAGTTGGCAAATATAGAGGAGCGAATAGATGTGATTTTAGATTCTATTGGTAGTATGAAGGAAGATGAAATAAGAGCAAGACAACAACTAGAGGAAATAAAACTTATTTTGAAAGATTCAAAATATAAAATTAGAGAATATAATTTACCAATTATACCTAAAAACTATTTTGTTGAATTAGATGAAGCTCAAGTTGCAATAAAAGAAATAATTAAAGAATTAGATAAAAAACCAATTACAATAGAAGTTTTAAATACTAGGGTTGATACAGCCCGTGATTTAGTTTTAAAATTATACAATACAACTAAAGAAATGATGAAAACAGCAATGTTTGCAGAAATGGCTATTGTTTATGGAAATAGATATCGCACAGAATCGGAAGAGTTGAATAAATATTTAACATATGCTGAAAAATTATTCTACAAAGGTGAATATCAAAAATCATTAGAACTAAGTATTAATTCTTTAAATAAAATTGAACGTGGAATATATGATAAATTATTAAATTTATATTCAAGTAAAAAGGAGATTACTCAAAAATAATCTCCTTTTATTTATAGTATTTACTTTCAAATTCTTCCCAAGATTTACTAAATTCATGATTTTGAAAAGCCTCTTTTAGTCCGGTTGCTTGTTTTAATTTTATAACTTCATCTAATTCCATTCCAAGTTCTTTACAAATTCTATCATCATTCCAACCAAGTTGTATAAGGTCATTAACAAGTAAACTCATATCCTTTATTTGGTGTGTACCACGAGCTCTGTTATGTCTTATTGTAGAAGCCATTCTATTTTGAATTTGCTTATTAATAACAACAATAGGAATTTCTTTTAAATCAAAAAATTCTTTAGCACATCTGTAACGATGGAATCCATCAACAATTATATAAAGGTCATTTTTTTTGTCATGATATGTTACAATTGGTTGAGTATAGCCATCCTTTTCAATTGAATGTTTTAATAATAACAATTCTGGTCTAGCTACTCTATTAGGGTTATAATCATTTGCTACAACTTTATATATTGGAACCATTTTAACATTTAAAACAGGGAAATCAATTTTCACGTTTTGACTCCCAAAGCATATTTGTGTAGCACCCTTTAGAACCATTTTCTTTGAATCCTAATTGTTTTAAAATTTTAATTTCATTATTCTTACAGGTAAGAATTTTGATGTTTTCCATTTTGTATAGATTAAACATATAATTAATAATGAAGAGTGAATCATCAAGGTTTTCATCATCTAAGATACATAGATCAGGAAAAGAAGTGCATTTTTGTCCAATTTTAATACTGCAAAAGCCAATTAATTCTCCTTTTCTAAAGAATATATACCAAAATTTATCTTTATCATTAATTAGGTATGGTAATTTTTTTCGATATGATCTTTCAGCAAAAAATTTTCCCATGATAGAATAAAACAAATCTTTATCATAATTTCCAACAAATTCCTTTACTTTATACATAATAACACCTCTATACTAAATTTTTATATTTTTCTTTTAACTTTTTAAATTTTTCGTTATCTCTTTTATTTTGACTAAAACTTAGTCTTTTCATATAAAAATCATTGTGTTCTATAGCACGAGCTATACGTCTCCAACTAGCTACTTTTTTAGCATTTTCTAGTTTTTTATCTTCTTCATCTTTAATATCAGAAATCTTAATCCCCTTATTTTCATACCAATTAAGAAAAGTTTTAATTTTATGATAATAGTGATCTCTAAGTTCAGGAACATAAATCCCAATACTTTCAAGGAGAAAAATTGTGTATTCTTGCCAAGTCATTGATTCTGGCTTTTCTGTTTTTATAACTCCTAAAATACTAGTACGACAGTATATATTACCAAAATTAACACCATGAACACGATTTAAAACTTTTTCCCAAGTTTCATATTCTAATGCTCTAAATTGATCTAATCCCTTTTTTTGATCATCACCATATGGTTGACATAATCTTTGTTCATATATTGAAACACCATTTTTATACATTTGTTCATATATTTCATTAAATTTTAAATTTAATTTTGAAACAGCTGTCCAAATATCGGGAGCAGTCCAATCGTAAAGAGGAAAACAACTATAGGTATTAGTTTTTTTACTTCCGAGTTTTATTCTAGTTGTCCAATTGTTATCTTTAAAAGTTTCTTTTCTTTTATTTATCAAAGTTCTAAAACGATTTAGGCTCTCATCACTCCTAATTCCTATTGAGCAAGCAACATTACCACCCTTTTTTTTACAAAACCAATCAGCAAAATAATTAATAAAATCTTCAAATTCCATTCCTTTAAAAAACCAATTCCACTCTTTAGGAATGTTTTTTTCATTTATAACCCATTTGTTTTTAGGCATTTTTCTAACCCATTTATTTTTTTCATTATTATCCCAACAAATCCATTTTGATTGAATAATTGAAACAGCATTTCTAAGTGATAATGGAAGTGCAATCCAGTACCAAGTGTCTATTACATCTGAAACTTCGTCAATTAACTCTTCAATGTGATTAATAGTAGCTTTATATTGGGCTTCAAAATCAACATATAAAACACTAAATTTAACATTCATTTCACGAGCTTTAATAGCAGCAAGCTGTAACATTACGCTACTATCTTTCCCACCACTTATTGAAAAATAAAAATCATCAAAATTATTAAAGATATACTCTAACCGTTCATTAGTGGCTGTTAAAACATCCTTTTCTGTAAAAACTTTTGGCATACATTCACTTCCTAAGAAAAAATTGGTAAAATTTTCCATATATACATAAAAGATTATAACACATATTTTTATAAATATCTAAATTTCGGTTATAATAACTAATAAAAGACTTTTCATGTTTAAAAATTTTTGATATAATTGAATTTAAGATAAGGGTAGGTGTGATAATGGATAATAATGAAGAAAAAAATATACCAACAAACAATTTTGAAATAATTGATATTCCTAATGCAGAAGACAATAATCAAACTATAGATAATAATCAATTTGAACAAACAATCAATAATAACGGACCAGTTGAACAAATTAGTATTGATAATTCACAAAATAACAATATGGGAGTTGAACAAGTACCTGCTTTTGATGTACAACAGCCTAACTATGAGCAATCATATAATGAATTAAATAGCGCACCAGAAGTATCATATAATAATGTTCAACAACCGATAGAACCAATTGATACTAGAGAAATTAATACCGAAACGCCAATTTCCTATAATGAGATTGGTGATTCGACAATGAACAGTTCTAATCAACAATTAGACAATGTAGAATCAGTAAATAATTATGTTTCTGTAAGTTCTTCTAGTAACAATCAAGAAGAAAATAAGGGAAAATTAGATAAAAGTGTTAAGGAAATTATAACTATGGGAATAATTGTAGCCTTAGTTATTATCTTATTACCTGTACTATATAACGTTTCAACTGGTAAATATAATATAACAAGTAATATAAAAAGTACTGTTAGCAGTTTGTTTAGTAAAAGTTCAAGCAAAACCACTAATAAGAAAAGTGTAAATGAAAATAAAAGTACTGTTATAGATAATAGTGGTGATGAAGAACAAACAGCTGAAGATTTAGGGTTAACTTTTGATTTTGCAAAATATAATAATCAAGTTTTAGATAATGTTAATTTAAATACTTTATTAGACGCATATAAAGATTATTTTATATTATTAAGTCCAACTGTAGAAAATGGAGTTCAAATATATAAGATACAAATTGCGAAAGATGTAAAAAGTGCTGGATATTCAATATCAGATCCTGAACAAGCATTCAAAGAATTTAGTGCTCAGTATTTACAAGCTAGTGCAAATTATTTAATTACAATAACTAATGATAATGATAATGTAACTACAATTGTTGCTACAAAACAATAAAAAATTCTCGAAAGAGAACTTTTTTATTTTATAACAGATAATTTTATAATTAAATCCATATTATCATCATCACATATTATATTTTTATGTTCATTATGGCATTTTTCACACTTATATATGATTTTAAATGAATTTTTGAATTTTTCCACACCAATAGGTTTTAAAAGACCACAACAGTTGTTAGAACGATCTCCAGGAAGAATATCAACGTGTTTTGAATATAAACAATATGGACAGTGGTCACGAGCAGTAGAGCTAGCAGGTTCTACCTTTTTATGGCATTTTTCACACACAAAAGATTCATTAATCATGTTAAAACGTTTCATATTTTTACTCCCCTTTAAAAATTAGATGATTACTGTTATTATAACATAGTTATAATTTTAAAAAAAGTATGTTATAATTAACTTGGACGTGATTTTATGGAATATAAATTTTTAATAAATGATTTTGAAGGACCATTAGATTTATTGTTACATTTAATAAAAAAAAATAATGTAGATATATGTGATATAAAAATAAGTGATATTACTAAACAATATTTAGATTATCTAGAAGAAATGGAAAATTTGGATTTAAATATAGCTAGTGAATATTTAGCGCTTGCAGCTGAATTGATTGAAATGAAATCTTTAGTCTTACTTCCAAAACCAGAATTTTCAGATGATGAATATGAAGAAGATCCAAGAGAAAATTTAATCAAAAGATTAATAGAGTATAAAAAAATTAAAGAGTCAACTCCAAAATTAAAAGAACTAGAAGAAGAAAGAAAAAAATTATATACCAAAGTAGCCAGCAATATGAAACAATATCAAGATGAAAATCAAAAACCAGATTTTAATGATATTGATTTAGATTGCTTATTGAATGCTTTTTCAAAATTTTTGGAACGAAAAGAAGAAGAAAAACCACTAAATACTAAAATAACAAAAAAAGAATACTCAGTTAGTAAACGCAGTAGAGAAATAAAATCACTATTAAGAACAAAACAAAAAATTAATTTTGAAGAACTTTTCGAAATACAAACAAAAGAGTACATTGTAGTTACTTTCTTATCTATTTTAGCTCTAGCTAAAAAACAAGAATTGATTATTAAACAAGATAATAATTTTAGTAATATTGTATTATCTTTAAGAGGATGTGAATAAAATGAATTTATTACCAGTTTTAGAAGGAATGCTTTTCATAGTTGGGGAAGAAGGACTAACGTCAGAAAGAATAAAAGAAGTTTTAGAAATAAACGATGAAGAGTTAGAAAGTTTATTAAAAGAATTAAACAAAAGTTATGAAAATGAAAATCGAGGAATAAAATTGGATGTTTTAGGTAATAAATTAAAATTAACAACCAAAAAAGAACATAAGGATTATTATGCTAAGTTAACAGAAGTTGAAATAGATAATGTTTTGAGTCAATCGGCTCTTGAAACATTAGCTATTATAGCTTATAATCAACCTATAACAAGAATAGGTGTTGATGAAATAAGAGGCATAAATAGTAGTCACATGATAAGAAAATTAGTGGCTCAAAGTTTAATTAAAGAAATAGGAAGAGCTGAAACACCAGGAAGACCAATTTTATATGGAATTACTCAAAATTTTTTAGATTATTTTGGACTAGCAGACATTTCTGATTTGCCAAAATTAAACGATGAAATAGAAATAAATGATGAAGAACAAAATTTATTTGAATCTAAATATAAAGAAATAAAAGATTGAATAAATAAAAATGATATGTTATAATTATCTTGTTCTTTTATACCGGCCTGGCGGAATGGTAGACGCGATGGACTCAAAATCCATTGGTAGCAATATCGTGAGGGTTCAAGTCCCTTGGCCGGTACCAATAAAAAATGTACTAACTATTTAGTTAGTTTTTTTAATAATAAATATTTTAAAACATAAATTAAAATAGGCACAAAATGTTGATTTTTAGTGTCTAATATGTTATTATATTTACCCATCAAGAAAGAAGTGATTAGTATGGATGAAAAATTATTAAAACAAATGATAAAAGAAGTGGAGCAAAAAGCAAGTAAAAATAAATTTTTTTCAACATATATAAAGAAAATACTGTGGCATTTTGGAAATGTAGAACTTTTTACTAAAGAAAAAAAATTAATTGGGATTGATAAGAGTAATAATATTTTAGTAATTAATTTAGAAGATGATAAAATTGAAGTTTCTTTAACTAAAGGTAATGTTAAAAGTAAAATTGAATTGCAATGTGATATAGTAAATATTGAAAGAGATATCATAGAGAAAGAAAAGATGAAAAATAATACTACATGTAAGGAATTTTCAAGTACAAAATTATATTTTAATCCATGTGGGGAGTTGAAGGGTAGTGATAATTGGAATGCATTAATTACTTATTATCATAAAAAAGAACCAATAATAAGTAAAACAGAACAAATTTCATTTTACCACCAAAATAGAGCTTACCAGTACAATTTAATAAACGATAAATTGTGTTCCAAAATAATTGCAAGTGAAAACATTAATTTAAATGATTACATAGAAATTATAGATAATAGTAGTAATTTTCTTGATATTTTAGATTATATAACTACAAAAGTAAATACAGAAAATAATAACGGGCATACTTATGATTACCAAAAATGCTCTGCTTGTAATGATGAAAAAACGGTTATTACACATAATGCCTTTGTTGAAGGGTATTATGATTATAAAACTACTGCTACCTGCACAAAAGCCGGAATAGAAACAAAAACCTGCAAGGTTGAAGGTTGCAATAAAGTTGAAGTTAAGGCAGTTCCAAGTACGGGGCATACTATTGAAAAATCAACTGTAACAAAACAGCCTACCTGTACGCAGGCGGGTGAAGAAAAGGGTGTTTGCTCGGTATGCAATACTGAAGTTACACAGACTATTCC
>OJJV01000343.1_pt1 | contig 35013 bp, 52 predicted proteins | sample 1596391 | NCBI WGS metagenome assembly OJJV01 (sample SAMEA4350164, study PRJEB24818) | metagenome | biome: human; feature: gut; material: faeces | place: Denmark | collected 2013-09
GCCGCAGGATAAACGAAAAAGCCTGACGCAGATTCGCGTCAGGCTTTTTCAGGGCTATGCAGAAAAATACCGCTGCAGATGGGTAACTGCAGCGGCGGCTGGAGCGGGATACGGGAATCGAACCCGCTGAAAAGCACAGTAAAACCATTGAAAACACTACATTTTCTACTTTGAGTTAGCATTTTCGTTAGCATTTTGTGCGAAAAATCCGGCCATAGCGTTTTCCGCCTTGACCCGGTCAGCGTTTGCGATGTGCGTATAAATGCGTATCATAGTCTGGTTGTCTGCCCATCCGCCGAGCTGCATCATCTCCAGCTCCGGCACGCCGAGGTGATACCCCAGCGATGCGAAGCTGTGCCGAAGCCCGTGCGTGCCGACCTGCGGCAGCCCATTGCGCGCGCACACGCGGTTGATCTGGTGGTAAATCGTGTTTGGGTTACAGCGCACGACCGGCCCGGACTTGTCCTCGACGGCCTCCAGCGCGGTGAGCAGTTCCGGTATCATGATAGGGATCGTGCGTGTGGAAGACCGGTTTTTGTTGGACGCCTTTTGCTGCGGCCGCTGATCCTCGCCGATGACGACCGCACCGGATACGCGGATCGTCTTTGCGGTCAGGTCTATGTCCGACCAGTTAACCGCCATGATCTCCGATCGGCGGAGGCCGTGCAGCGCCAGCAGCGCTGGAATGGCAAACGGCTCGTTTGCAACGTCTGCCACAAAGATTCTGATTTGCTCCGGGTCGAGCCATTGGCGTTCGTTCGGCGGCACTTGCGGAAGCGTTACCTTGGGCACGTCGTACCCGCCGAATTTCAGCGCGGCCGCCACCATCATCCACGCATTTTTCAGCGTCTTGGGCTTCACGCTTTTCGCCTCGGCGCTTACAATCGCCTGCCAGTTCGCGATCTCGCGGACTGGCTTTTTCATTTGCGCGGTAAACCGGTTTCGCGACATGGATTTGTATTCCCGGATTGTTGACGGCGACAGCACGCCACGCTTTGCGTCGATGTATGCCGTCAAACACTGCTCCAGCGTTTGTGCGCTCTTGCAGGGGAGGCGCTTCCCATTGCGATAGTCCGCCTTGATCTTTTCCGCCTGCCGGATGCACTCCGTCCGCGTTGCCGCCGACACCGGCACGCTCTCTCCGCCGAGGCGCATCTGGATAAACCACGTCCCGCTTTTTAACTTTCGCGGCTCTGGCACTTTCATCGCGTGTTATCACCGCCTATCAGCGCGTCCGGCACCGGGTGCCATTCTCGATATGCGGCAAACATCTCGGAATAGTCCTGTGGCTCAATTTCTGTAAAAACAGGATGATTCTTTTCCGCGTAGTATTCCCGGGCCGTCGCACAATAGTGCTCTAAATCGCTGTCCGCAAGGTCAAGCAATTCCTGCGCCCGGTCAACCGTTGCCTCGGCGGCGGCAAACCGCTCCCGCTCCCGCTGCAGCTGCATTGTTTGCAGGGCTAGCAGCGCGGCCAGAACAATGCACACGGCTGCCAGCAAAACAATTACCGCCTTCCTTGGCACCCGCTTGCGCTGTATTTCCGGCGTGGCATTCTGATAATTCACAACGCTTCCCCCTTTTTGCATATTGTTTTCCGCCTGTGACACAATACCGCAAGCGGCTTGCACCATCAAGATAGCACAGCTTTCCGCTTTCTGCAACAAAATCCCCGAAAACGGAAATTTTCCGGCCGGAATACCGGCCAAAAACGACACGCAGCCGCAAAAATGTGGTAAGGTAGTGCCAATATGCGGAACAACGTACGTTACTATAGATTATACAAGGGCGTAAGTCAGCGCTGGCTTGCGCAGAAAGTGGGGTGCAGCCATAGCACACTAGGGGCAATCGAACGCGGAGAAAGCGCGCCCAACGTATACCTTGCGATGCGGATCGCGCGGGCACTGGACGCGACAGTAGAAGAACTATGGAGGGAGAACCATGACAGATGAGCAATGGACGGCGTACTTACGGCGCGAAATCGAGCAGCTTCTGGATGAAGCAAGCGAACAAAAGCTGCGGCTGACGCTGGCACTGCTGCGCGCAGCGTAAAGAAAAACAGAATAGCAAAGAAAGAGGAGCAGGAACTCAATCCTGCTCCTCTTTCTTGTTTTCCGCGGTGATTTGCCGGGCAAAGTCCTCGATGTCGGCCCAACGCTCTTCCGGGAGACGGGCCAGCGCCAGAAGGAAACGGCGCTTAAAGTCGTCGCCTTCACCAATGGTCGCTCGGCCGACGAAGTCCATGATCTCTTCGTCGCGCGTGGTCGCCGTAAACATCTTGCCATCACCGGTACGAAGCCAATGTTCATCGACGTGGAACTCGCGGCAGATGGAGACGATAGAGGAATCGGGCGGGTCATTTCTTCCGGATTCCCATTGCGCGACCGTATTTCCCTTCACGCCAATTTCGGCGCCGAACTTCTCCTGCGTCATATCAAGCTCCCTGCGCAGCTTCTTGATACGGGTGTTCATTGTTTCACCGCCTTTCTGCAATGCAAATTATAATCCGCGATCTTCTCAATGTCAACAGAACACTTTCACAGAAACAAAAAAATTCGCAAAAACACCAAAAAACATTGACAAACTTGTTTTTGAGAAGTATAATACTCACAGAAACAAGCTCACACGCGGATGCAACACATAGATGTGCAAAGGAGGTGAACACTATGGAGATCATCAAAATTGCGCCGGAAACGCTGGAAGCGCTGCAAAATGCGCCGTGCGCGCAGCCGCCGCACCCGCTGCCGATGGCAGAGGTGGGCGAGGCAGTAAAGGACGCGACAGAAGTCTGGGGCTATCTTTCCGCGGCAAATGCCCCGAAGGAGACGCGGCGCGCGTTCGAGCGCGTGTGCGAGCGTGCTGGAGTACCGTACATCATCGATAAAGCGGGTCGTTGAGCCGTTCCTCCGTTTCCGCAATCAACTGTTTCAGCGCCGTGACGGCGCAGCGGTGGCAGACGTCGGAACCGTCTGCATCGTCGCAGTAGTTCGGCATCGGCGTGCCGTCCTCGCTGACATTGAAGAAAAACATATGCTTTCTGCCGAGATCCCGCGGGCAGGAAACACGCGTGTATGGCTGGTTCATTTGCTCACCTCCTTCACGCGATTTTCACCACAACATTACCACAAAATGACGAATCCCGCAACGGAAAGGAAGTGATCCCATGCTGACGAAGAACGAGCAGAAAACCATCAAGCGGCTGGCGGCCGTGATGCAGAACATGGATGACATGCAGAAAGCGCAGCTGTGCGCCTTTGCGGAGGGCCTGGCGATGGCGCTAGAGCGCAAAGGCGCGTGAGGCGGCTTTATTTGCCGTCTCCGCCCTTCTTGCCCTTGCCGGAATGCCCGTCTGCTCGCCCGCGGAACCAGAATGGAACCAATCTGGAACCAGAATGGAACCACAGTATAGAGTAGAAGAGGTTTAGTAAAGGTTTAGAAAAGGCAAGAAGAGATTTAGTTAAGGATAGGGGGTTGCGCGCGGGCGCGAGCGCCGCGGCGCACATCCCAGAAACGAATTTTTGACAAAGGAGAATCCTCATGGAGAAAGAACGCACCGTCGCAACAAACGAAGCGGACGCCGCCATTGAGGCGGAGATCGCGCATCTGAGAGCGGACGAGTATGTCCGGCTCGCTAAGCGCTACGAGTACGCGCGTACCCGCCGCAAGCAGTATCTGTACCAGCTCCGTTACTACCAGAAGAAAGGCCGGGAGCTTGCCGCCCTCGGCGTGACGATGGACAATCTTGACGAGATGCTGTGTAGCTCGGAGGAGGCGTGACCCATGCCGAAATTGAGAAAACGCACCAGCCGCTACGATCAACTGCAGGCGCTGCTCTATGGGCAGCTCCGGATGCACGGCACGAAGCCGGAGGATCTGCTCGGCTGCTGCCGCGAGACGGCGTCGAAGCGCCTGCGGGACATCGACCGCATGCCGGTCGGCGACCTGCTCGCGCTCGGGCGAGGGCTTGACATTCCGATTGCCGACCTCCGCGCGGCAATCAGGTATCAGTAAACAACGAGAAAGGGGAAACAACAATGAAGTTATTCGGCGACCCGCGCGCACGGGCAAAGGCGCGCCGCTACATCGTCTGGGGCATCGAGGACGGCATCGTCTGTGCAAGCTTCCTCGGCGGCATTGCGCTTGCCGGGTGGGCGTTTCACGTGATCTTTACGGCATTGGGGGTGGCGTGATGACGGAAGAACAGCGCCATATACATAACGCATACAATCGGGCGTACTACGCGCAACACCGCGACCGCATCCTGCAGAACAAGCGCGATAACCGCGAAGCGAGAAACGCATATATGCGCAAATACCGCGCGGCGAACTACGAAAAGCTGTCTGCGTATTACAGCGACAGACGGCGCAGAAAATCGCGTGACACCGCTTTCGGCGCGTTCTTGCGGGAAAACGGTATCACGCAGACAGCAGCGGCAAAAATGCTTGGCGTGTCTGTATCAACGGCAAACTGCTGGGCGAACGGAATCACAACCGCGGACGAAGATAAGACCCGCGCGGTGTGGCCGGAGTATGGAGGTGTGGAATGTCGAAACTGACGGTCGAACCGCCGGTTGAACCCCCGGCCTACACCTGCCCGCGCTGCCCGGTGTGCGATGCGGAGACGGACAAGCTGCTGCGTGACCGATTGGGCAACATTGTCGGCTGCCCGGAATGCGTGAAGGAGGTAGACGCATGGACATTGTAAGTGACACCTATATTCGCGGCGGCATCCCGCAAAGCCGCTATTGCCGCAGTTGTGCACACTATCAGGTGCTTTCCGGCTGCAGCAGCGGCAGCAACTGCAGCGGCAGTGCGCGCGTCTGCCTTTACATCATCGATACCGGGCACCGCCGCGGATGCTTGCCCGGCCCTGGATGCAATAAGCACATCACATTCGCGCAGTGGCGTGAGAGCAAGCGCGGCCGCGCCGTCCTGCGGCAGAAGCGCAGCCATAGCCGCCCCAGAAAACGGAGGGCAGAACCATGACGACTGGCCGCGCAACCCTGCGCTATATCCTCGCCCGGGCACGCATCTACTTTGCCGACGAACACATTGCCTGCGATTACTGCCCGTGTCTGGAAACATACAGCCGCAAGCAGTGCCGCCTTACCGGCGAGTATCTGCTTGACACGCGCACCATCGGGTACAACTGCCCGCTGGAGTTTGATCCGGAAGGAGGCGAAACACCATGAACAAATTCCGTTGCCTGCACGCGGACGAGATCGAATGCCGCGTGCAGCAGGTCAAGGATAACGGCCTCATCCTGCTGCTGTATAAGGATGCCCGCTGCGACATGACCATTCTGGACGAGACGGTCGGCGCAATGAACTGGCAGCGTGAGCACCGGCGCGATAACGCCAACTGCGTCGTCTCCATCTGGGACAGCGAAAAAGAGCAGTGGATCAGCAAGGAAGACACCGGCACGGAATCCAATACGGAGGCGGAAAAGGGCCTCGCGTCCGACAGCTTCAAGCGCGCGTGCGTCAACTGGGGCATCGGCCGCGAGCTGTACACTGCACCGTTTATCTGGACCCCGCCAGGGAACTACACCGCCACCGGCCGCAAGTGCTATGACAAATTCGCGGTCGAGAAGATCGAGTACACGAAAAACGACGACGGCTCCGACCGTCACGAAATCCTGAACCTCTCCATCCGAAACACGACAATGAACAAGCGCGTGTTTGTCCACATCGGAAGCACCGCAAACACCACAAAAGAAAGGAAGTAAATCACATGATTATCCGCACTAGAACCGGCGATTGCATCGTCTCCGGGAGACTTTCTCGTGACGCAGAGTTTTCCAACGTCGGCTCGAAAAACACGCCGCTGACGAAGTTTAGCATTCCCGCCCGCGACACCGTGCAGCCGGACGGCAGCAAGCAGACCGAATGGATCAACTGCGAAGTCTGGTATGAGGCCGCCATGAATTCCGCGCAGCTCAAAAAGGGCGATGCCGTCATCGTCTGCGGGCAGCTCTCCACACGCAGCTATACCACCCGCGACGGGGAGGAGCGCAGCGAGGAGCGCCTGCGTGCAGACGCATTTGTCAAAGCGTCCGTCCCGGTCTCTTCTGCCAGCGTGGAGCAGCTTGTCTCCGCCTATCCCGGCGTCGTGCGCGGCGTCGGAGTTGTCGCGGACGACTTCACGAATGAGCCAAAGTTTGAGGCCCTGCCGGACGACGAATCCGACCTGCCGTTCTAACCAGGGCGCGCCATGGCAGAAAAACGAATGTTCGCGCGCTCGCTCATCGACAGTGATGCGTTTCTGGAGATGCCGCTCTCCGCGCAGGCGCTGTATTTCCACCTGAATATGCGCGCGGATGACGACGGGTTTATTAACAATCCGAAGCGCATCACGGACTATGTCGGCGCGGCGGCTGACGATCTGAAGCTGCTCCTTGCAAAGCGCTTTATCATCGTCTTTGATTCCGGCGTCATTGTCATCCGGCACTGGCGCATGCACAACACGCTCAAAAGTGACCGATACCATCCGACGAACTATCAGGAAGAGTTTGCAACGCTCTGTCTGGAGGAAAACAAGGCTTACTCCGAGCGCCTGCAGACGCCGCCTGCCGCAGAACCGGCCAGAGTGGAAAAGCCAGCCGCGCGCCCGGCGCAAAAAGCCGCCGCAAAACCTCCGGAAAAGAAACCCTATGGAGAAATGCACAACGTCATGCTCACGGATGACGAGCTGGCAAAGCTCCAGAGAGATTACCCGAACGACTACGGAACATATATTGAGCGCCTGTCCCTGTACATTACCAGCAAAGGCGCGCGGTACAAATCCCACTACGCCGTCATCCGGCAGTGGCTTGTGAAAGACGGTGTGAAGGCAGAGAGCGAGAAGCGCGCGCCGGTCTCCGGTAAGGACGATTTGGACAAAGTGGAGCGAATGCTCGCCGCAATGCGAGGAGGTGCCGCGAATGGCGACCATGTTAGCCCTTGACCCCGGCAACCGGGAAACCGGTTGGTGCATCGTCGATACGATCACGCGCGCACCGGTGCAGGGGGGCAAGGACGAGAACACGCTCGTTTCCGGCATTGTGTCCGGCAGCGCGTTCACCGTTGCCGCGATTGAGATCATCGAATCTTACGGCATGGCAGTCGGGCGCGACGTGTTTGAGACGTGCGAGTGGATCGGACGCTATAAGCAGTTGCTCGACGACCGCGGCGTACCGTACCACATCGTCACGCGCAAAGAGGAAAAGCTCAACATCTGCGGCAGTCCTCGCGCGAACGATACCACCATCCGGCACGCGCTGATTGACCGCTTCGCGTCGCACGACTTCCGCAGCGGCAAGGGCACAAAAGCAAATCCAGACTTTTTCTACGGCTTCCGCGCCGATCAGTGGAGCGCGTATGCCGTTGCGACCACCGCCCTCGACTGGGCGGAAAAGGAGGGCGACAATGCACGATAAGACAGAGCTGCTTGGCGTCAAGGGAAGTTGGCGTGAGGTAGTAGACGACTGCCGCGCGACCGTAGGCAAGGAGAGCCTTGGCCACGAGCCGAGCGGGCAATTCAAGCGCAATATCCTTATCGCGGAGCACAGCCCAATCCGCGACCTCCGCGTGCGCTGGCGTTGGCGTAACATCCTGAGCTGGGTCGCAACGCACTGGTCGCGGCACAAGTGGGAGTGTTTCATTCGTACGCAGAGGAGCGACCGCACCGGCATTCCGCGCGGCGGTTTGCCGCAGGACGCGCCGGTCACGTTCACCGGAGAAGCGAACGCGCAGAATCTGATCGACACATGGCGCAAGCGGCTGTGCTATCAGGCGTCACCGGAGACCCGGCATTACGCAGAGGACTTCAAGGCAGCGCTGCGCGAGACCGAGCCGGAGCTGAGCGACGTGTTGGTGCCGAACTGTGTGTATCGCGGTGGCTGCCCGGAGCTGGAGTCCTGCGGATTCTGGGAGCGCTTTTGTCCGGTCGCAAGCACGATCCAAGACCGATACGACCAGTATAACGCGATGTTTTACGCACGCAGATAGGAGCGAGACACATGAGCAGAATTTGCGAGCAAGTGCGTGACCTGCTGGCGCATGATCGCGGTAACCTGAATTTCTCACCGGCAGCACACTACGCTGTCAGCAAGCTGTGCGACTACGCCGCGCAGGAGCACGAGCTGCGGGGCAGGGCGGAGGAGCGGTGCGTGAAGATGGACAGCCAAGTGGCGGATGCTTGCCACATGGTAGAAGTTCAGGCGCGCACGATCGACGACCTGCGGCAGCAGTTGTCGTTTATGCAGCAGGCGATGCAGGAAGCGGGGGCGTGATGATGAATAAAGACGTTTTGTTTTCCAGCAAGACTGATTTGTGGGAGACACCGCAGGACTTTTTTGACATGCTTGACGCGGAATTCGGCTTTACGCTGGATGCCGCCGCAGACGCACAAAACCACAAATGCCCCTGTTGCTATACGCGAGAGCAGGATGGGCTGAAACAGCCATGGCGGGGCACGGTGTGGTGCAATCCGCCATACGGCCGGCAGATCGGCAAGTGGGTGCAAAAGGCCAGCTACGAGAACGCCGTGAATAACAACACTATCGTCATGTTACTGCCCGCACGGACGGACACGCGATGGTTCCACACGTATATCTATAAGCAGCCAAACGTCGAGACACGGTTCGTGCGCGGGCGACTGAAATTCGGCGGCAGCAAAGACAACGCGCCGTTCCCGAGCATGGTCGTGATTTTCAAGCCGAAAGATGCGGGGGTGTGAAGATGGACGTACTGAAATTTATCGAAGAACGCAACCGAATGTGTGAACGGTATTGGCAGGTAGACGGAGACTGCGACGGCTGCCCGATGGTTAATGTAGGCGAATGCAACGAACTGCGCAATATGGTTGACGATGCCGGTAAAGCCGTGGGGAAGGTCGTGGAAACCGTCGAGAAGTGGTCAAAGGAGCATCCGCGTAAGACGCGGCAAAGCGAGTTTCTTAATATGTGCCCGACTGCCAGGGTGGACGACGTTTGTGTCCTTGACGTGTGCCCGGCGATCATCGACGTCAGATACAGAGAACGAGGAGGAAGAAATTGTGGTAATCTAACACGTCTTTCGTGCCAGGATTGCCGCCGCGAGTTCTGGATGAAGGAGGTAGAGTGATGGAGAGACTGACTGTGCCCTATGAATATGGCTATGGATACCGCTCTAAATGCGCCGAGACTTGCGGCGAATGCGATGGATGCTGGGGACTGGACGAGATTGTCAACCGGCTGGGCGCGTATGAGGATACCGATCTGACGCCGGAGGAAGTCAACGATGCCGTTGTAGGGGCGAAACTGATGGCAAAGTCGCAACTGGTCTCAGCGTTTGGCGTTGCGGCTGAAAGGCTGCGCGAGCTGGCGGAAGCAGACAAGGCCGGGCGCGTGGTGGTGCTGCCGGAAGGAGGGAAAAGCGATGGCTGACCAAATGCAGTTATTTGACACACCTGAGAAACAATCAAGTAATAACACAGGTAAAGCTAAACGGAAGTGGGAAAATGGTTTTCAGAGATGGAGCGACCGGCACAGTGCAGATGATGGTAGCTCTTTTGGGCACTGTGGATTCGGCAGTATGTGTGACTATTGCGATGATAATACGTATGGGCGCCCGTGTGTCAGGTCGCTGAACGCAATGATCCGCGAAAAGCGTCTGAAAATCGACTACGAAAAGACTGGTTATGTAGAAACGTGGGAGGGGATTTTAGACAATGGCTAATACATCGAGCGTAGAGCGCCGATGCGCGAGCGGAAGGAGGAATAACCATGCCGAGACGAGCAAAGCCAGCGCCATCCGGCCGGTCATGCAGAGAGTGCATCCACGAGTGGGCGTGCGTCATGCAATGCGGCGGGAACCCGATGGCGCCCGGCAATGCGACGCACTGCGCCTGCTATGAGAACCTGCATGGGAGCAACGCCTACTTCCTCGGTGTGATCGCCGGGCGCAAGGAGACCATGCAGGAAGGAGGAGAAAGCGATGGCTAAATACGAACTGAAACCGTGCCCGTTCTGTGGCGGTGTCGTTCGCTTCGACAAGGCGTGCAGCTACTTCAGAAAAAGCGTGATCTACTGCGACGGATGCGACATGGTGTTTACACTGGACGATTTCTCGGCATCCGACGATGACATTGTCAGAGTGTGGAACAGGAGGGATGGAAATGGCTGAATACATCGAGCGAGCAGTGGCACTACATGAGATCGAACGGCGTGAAGCGCTTATGGTTGGAGACAAGCGCATTTTTATTGGTTCGATGACGCCTTTTATCCAAGGTCTCCCAGCCGCCGACGTTGCGCCGGTGGTGCATGGGCGATGGATTGAGCAGGAAGACCCGATGCTGGATGTTTATTACACTTGTTCCGTCTGCAAGGAAGATTTCTATATCGAAACAACAGGCTACACAGAAAAGGATATGTTTTTGTACACGTACTGTCCCAACTGCGGTGCGAGGATGGACGGAGGTAACGATGGCTGACCTGAAATTATGCCCGTTCTGTGGTGGTAAAGTTAGCCTTGTTCTGTGCGATGATGAAGGGAATCTGCATGACGAGGCATATAGAGAACGTCCCTATAGTGGGGTTGGCTTTATGCTTCGCCACACTCACGAGGAAAACCCGAGCTGCCCGATTGCAAGCTATGAATGTGATGGCGGGATTTTGGGAGGTGTGTATATTTACGACACGGAAGAACGAGCTGCTGAAGCATGGAACAGGAGAGCTGAGAATGACTGAATATATCGAGCGAGAAGCTGCGATTGACGCAATAATGAAGGTGTACGTCAGAACTGCCGGGTACAAGGCGAGAGAACGCGTTTTTGAGGCAAAAGAAGCAGTACACCGATTGCCGGTCGCTGACGTTGCGCCGGTGGTGCACTGCCGTCACTGCCGATCCTACAATAAGCCGCGGCTGGGATGGTGCTCAGTCCACCTCGACCGCGAAGGTCCGGACGACTTTTGTGGCTACGGCGTGAGGATGGACGGTGACGCAGAATGAAAGGGATTACATACTGCGGTGCTTGTGCCGATTACGACATCAAAAAGCACCGTTGCAAGTGTGGAGCGAAGCTGGAAAGCAATCCGCAGGACAAGTTTTTTGATGATTGCCCGTTGCCAGATGCGGTGCCGGTGGTGCATGGGCACTTTGTGCATGACGGGAAAAGGATTGCTCACGGCGTGGACTGGTGGCACTGCAGCAACTGCGGCAGGCTGGCGTCTGGAGTCGAGACGCGCTTTAACTACTGCCCGTGGTGCGGGGCAAGGATGGACGGTGATAGTGATGCGGCTGATTGATGCAGATAATGTAAGAAATTTGTTTGACGCAGAATTTAAGGAGACACGGAAGTTAATTTTGGCAGGGGAAACGCATTTGGATAATTTGGCAGAAGGTTTCGCAGAAGCTGACCGAGTGATATGGCAAATGCCCACCGTGGACGCGGTACCGGTGGTGCGGTGCAAAGACTGTGCCAGCACCAGAAAGAAGGATGATTACGAAAGCATCTATCTTGGCGACGAGGTCTTAATCTGCACGAACGGCAAATATGGGTGGCAGCCTGTTTGGCCTAATCATTTTTGCGGCTACGGCTGTCCAAAGGACGGTGACGACGATGCCAAAGCGGATTAACCCGCGCCGGAGACCGGCGACGATGGCAGACGTGCAGCGCGCAAAGGACACGGCGACGGCGGATGCCTGCCGCGTGACGCTTGCGATCTTTTTTACGGCCCTGCTGGACAAGGAAGGCATGGACGCCGAGCAGCTCCAGCGAATCTGGCGCGAGGTCGAGGCGCTGTCGGAGAGCGTGCGGGATGGATATGTCTCCGCGCCGGACCTGATCCGTGTGCTGCGAGACGAGTACGAGATCGATATTGTAGGAGGGTAAAGCCATGCGCAGAAAACCGCTCGCGCCGCTTACGCCGGAACAGCAGCAGCTCGCGGCGGATAACGAGAAATTGATCTGGTTTTTCTTGAAGAAATACGCATCCAGAAGCGACCCGCAGGAATTGTACGGCGTTGCCGCAGAAGGTCTGATCCGCGCCGCGGCTACATACGATCCGGCACGAGGGAAATTCTCCACGCACGCAATGTACCACATGCGCAGCGCGGTCGACTTCGATCAGCGCTGCGCGAAACGGAAGAAGCGTTCAGGGAAACCGGTACTGCATATGGATGACGTTGACGTAATTGGCCAGAGCAAAGAATGTAACGCGAAAATGTACGGCGTCGTGCCGCTGCAAGACAGGCCGTGCCTGTCTCTGGACGAAACCGGCGCGGATGTAGAACGCTTTCTGCGGTCACTTCCTGCGCGCGATCGTGAACTCGTTCGTATGCGCGTTGGCGGCGACACGCTCAAAGAAATTGGAGACACATTTGGAATCACGATTCAGGCAGCCAGCGCGCACATGAAGCGCATAGCAAATAAGTGGGAAGCATTTGAACTCTATGGAACGCAAGAAAGGAAAAGATAACAATGGAAGAACTCGCAATGTTGGAATACGCGCGCGACGGCGCGAGCAACGCAATCCGCCTCAGAATCCTGACGGATGCAATCTTCAACGCCGCCCGGCTGAACTACAGCGGCAAAAAGCTCGCCTTTGACGACGACGAGCTTTGCACCGTGCTTCGGGCAATGTTCCCGGATGACTACGACCGCGTGCTTGCGAATCTGAAAGCGCTCAAGCTCAAGGCGGGCGCTGCAAAGGACGGTGATGCGTTTTGACCCGTGCCGAAATTCTGAAAGCCGCAGAGCGATGCGTCTGCACCGACCGAAATCAGCAGTACGGTGAGCCGGAGGATAATTTCCGCACGATCTCCATGCTTTGGAGCGTTTACCTCTGCGCGCACGGCATGGATCAGCCGCTCGGTGCAGCCGACGTTGGCGCAATGATGGCGCTGTTCAAGCTCGGCCGCATCGCAACCGGAGGCAATAAAGCGGATAACTTCATCGACTTGGCCGGATATGCCGCCTGCGCGGGGGAAATCTCAACGGAGAGCGGGCGCGATCGCAAAGGCGTGAAATGTAGCGCGGAGAATAAAAGCCGGGCAGAGACGCAAAAAACAGGATCAGAAGAAAAAGCGCCGCACAAGACCACGTTCGCAGAGAACAAAAATGTGCGCATGGCGCGCGGCCTTGACGGGCGGTATATCGTCACGACCGGCTGCACGGTGATGGAAGCTCCAAGCCTCGCGGAAGCGATGCGCATCATCGCGGAGTATGAGCATACCGGATCGTAAACGAAACGCGGAAAGCAAAAGCAGCACGCATATCCTGCGTGCTGCTTTCTTGTTGTGTGCTTGTCACGGGAAGAGCTTCCAGAGCTGGTTGAACTGCTTCGCGGTATAGCCGTTTTGCATCGCCCACGCATACAGATCTGGTTTCTTGTACTTCTTCTGGCTGGTTCCCGGCTTCTTCGCGTACTTTGCCTGATAGAAGTCCACGATCTGCTTCAGCTCGTACCCGCCGTTATATGCGGTCTCCACCTTTGCTTGCGTGCCCTCTTCGAGCTGCTGCGCCATGACATTGAGCGCGAGCTGGTCACTGCCGCCGCGTTTGCCAACGACCGTCTTGATGATTGCCTGCATCACATCGCCGTTGCGGTCTCGCGCATTGTCCGGCAGTGTGTCTTTCGCGGTGCCGAGCTTGGCGCGGTATACGGCGTTGTCTGCCACGCTGCCGCTGCTCTTCGTCGTCCACGCCGGGGTGTCGCCGCCGTCGAGCTTCGCCTTCTTCTTGCCGGCCGATGTTGCGACTTCCAACAGGTTTTGAATCGCGGCCGCTTTCTCCGCGTCGCTCGACTGCTTGTATACCGAACTCCGAATGACTTTCTGAATGTTGTCATAGGCCGTCTGGCCATATGCCATCTGGTACTGCCGCCTATCGTCCTGATCCAGCGACACTTTTTCGCCGTCTCTGTTTCCACTGTTTGGCGCTTTCTTCTCCGGATATTTTATGTCGATGTTCTCGCCAAGCCGGTACAGCTCTTGGTTCACGGCGCTCGTCCGGTACTTCGTCACGCTGCCGGGATTCAGTGTCGCGTTCAGGAAGTTTTCTGCTGCCGTGCCGGTGTATTTCTTCTCCTGCCCCCAGTTGTCCAGCGCAGCCGGAAGCGTTTCCCGAAGCCCCGGAATCTTGCTCTTCATCGCGTTCAGACTGTTTTTCCACACGGTGTCGCCGTTGTAGGTGTCGCGCACCGTCCCGTCAACCCCCTGCGCCACGCCGGACACGACGTTTGGCACAAAGCTGGTTGCCTGAGACGCGCCATAGCGGAACGTCGCGTCCGCAAGCTTGCCGCCCGTGGTGTCCGCTTTGGAGTACTTGAGGCTGTTCTCGATCTCCTGAAACTGCGACATAGCGGGCAGATCCATCACGCTCTGAAAAGCAGATTCCAGATTGCCGCCCGCAACGTTTGCAAACGTCAGGCCCTCGTCCTTGTAGCAGTCTGCCAGCAGTGCGCCATAGGTCATCTGCGCGTTGATCGGGTCGAGGAAGCCGATAGATACCAGGTCGTCCCCGTCGCGCCACTCCGTGCTTTCTCCGGCAATCCACCGGTTGAGTGCACTAAGGTTAAGCTGCGTGCCGCTCACGCCCTCGGACTTTTCGAGCGCTTCCTTGTCCTTGTCGTCGTCTCCGGCGACGTTCATGATACCGGCCCCGGCAAGCACGGCAAAAAATGCGATGCCCATCGTGCCGTTGAACGCGCGGCCGAAATCCGTCACAGCCTTCGCCTGTTCGGATGCGGTCAGCGTTCCGGCCTTTGCCTTGTTTAAGACTTTGACGACCTCCGCACCGGCGTTAATAAACCCGGCAGGGGAGTATTGAATCGCTGCGCTCGCAATGTTGCCGGGCACGTTTGTGAACGGCAGGATGAGATCGCCCACTCCGAAGCTGCCGCCGCGCTTGTCCTTAATGCTAAATACGTTCAGCGCTCTCCGCACGGCGCTCGTCGCCTGCGCGAGCTTGCCTTCGTTCTGGAACGTGCGTTCTCTTGCGGTTTCCTCCGCGCGGCCGTCAAGCGCGCCTTTTGCCACCTTGCCCTTAGCTTCCAGCGCGTCAATTCCGCGCTGCGCTTCCGCCTGAATACCGCCTTTTTGCATCTGGTCAGTCGTGACCATGGCATAGTTGCTGTATTTCTCCCACGTGGAGAGAAACCGTTCCAGAAAGTTCCCGACCATCTTGAACGACCTGCTGCCGCCGGTTTCGTATTTGCCCTGTGCGTTGGAAACGCTTGCGTCAAGGCCGGTTTCAATGTACGACTTGAGCGCTGCCTCGCCCATGCCTTTTCGTTTCGCCTTGGAGAAATAGCTCTTATCCGCAGCTACGGAGCGTGTGCCGGTGTATTTCGACAGCAGCATGTCCAGCCCGACGCCGATGTTGTTTGACACGGCCTCTACCGGATCATACACCATATTGCCGGCGAGGTTTCTGCCAGGCGTCGCTGGTTTCGAGAGCATGGACAGATAACGATAGGCTTTGATCTGTTCGAGCGTGGACGGTTTCGCGTAGTCATACGCAATGCCGCGCACCTGGCTTGCGGCAACGTCACGCAGAAACGCTTCGCCACCCGGCAGTTTCTTTGCCTGCTCAAGCGCCTTTTCCATTGTCCTGCCCATCTTGTTCGACCACAGTCCGTTTGTGCGCCGCTCCGTGCTCATGTCTTTGATGAGGTCAACCACGCCGTCCACGTCGCCTTTTTCGATGCTGCGCAGCTTCTCCGCGTTCTGGCTCACGCTGTCGAGAATCTTCTTGCGCTGCTCGTCTGACATTTTGCGCGTGCGCTCGCTGTCGTTCAGCAGTTGGATCGCGTCCGCTTCCATTAGCGCCGGGTCAGACGCGAGCTGCCGCCGCTGCCGCAGCGCCTGACCGGCTTCCGTGCCGTGCGCGTCCCATTCTTTCATGAGCTTTGCCACTTCGGCGTAGGCATCTTTGCTGCCGCTCTCGCGCGCCTTGGCCACTTCTTTGACGATGATCTTGTGCGCAAGCACCGTGTCGGTATCGTCCCAGTCCTGCTTTTCACCGAACAGGTCTGCCTTTTCGCCCTCGTAGTCCGATTCAAAGCGCTCCTGTGCCTTCGCGTTTACCTCTTCGTCATGGTTGACTTTGTGCGTCCTGTCTTCCGGCCTCAGCCCTTCCATCGCACGCTCGTCGTCGGTGAGCACGCCGTCGGTCGAGCGCGTCTGTGTCCGCGCTTCGTCATAGCCAAACTCCGCGGATTTTGCGCCATGTCCTTCCGGCAGCGCGGCACGCTGCCCGGCATCCGTCTCTGCCTCTCGCTGCTGCACGTCTGCAAAATTGCCACTGTTTTGTGACTGTTCCTGCGCCGCTTTTGCGGCCTCTCGTGCGTCGCGCTCCGCACGCCAATCGTTATAGGCTTCTTCCTCCGTGATCTCTCCGAGCATGAGCGACAGGTCATTATCTCGATAATACTCCCACGAGTACGGGTCAGTGCCACCGGAAATCTGGCTTTTTGCTTCCATGTATGCCGCGTCAGGAGCAACATATTCGCCGTTCGGTTTTGTGTAGCCGTCTACGAGCAGGGAGTCCAGCACCTTTTCCACGCGCTTTGCGTCTGCATAGTTTTCCACGCCGTTGTCTTTGATGATCGCATCCAGTGCACGCAAAATCTCCGGCCGGGAAAGGCCGGTTTTGTCAATCACGTGCTGCACAACGCGCGAGTTGTTCGTGATCGTGCCTTTCCCGCGCTTATGTCGGTCGCTCTGCATTGAGCCATAAATCATAGGGGTAAGATCTTCTGCAACGCGCTCAAAGTGTTCGTGCAGCTCTGGGTGGTTGTACTGGAATGACTTGGTGCTCCGCTTGGCGATGTATTCGTCAGACCGGTTGTCGATATGATCTTCCGGCGTATATTCCTGCGGCTGACTGTTCGCGTCCCGCTCCGCGCTCTGCCATGCTTCCGTAGCACGTTCCTGCGCCGGGCTCTGCGCCGGTTCGCGCAGCCCTGCGGCTTCTTCCACCATGCGCAGCGTACTGTTCTCCTGCGGCTTCTCCTGCGCCGCCGGAACGTCCTGCGTGGTCTCGACAGGTGTGGCCTCTGCCTGCGCTTCTGCCGCGATCGTTTCCGCCTCTGCCGGTTTCGCGCTCGTTTCCGTGTTCATGCTTGCGTTTACGCTTGCGACAGGTTCTCCGGCGCGCAGAGCGGAATTTTTCTGCGCGTCTACGCCTTTGGCGATACCAGCCGCCGTGCCGAATGTAGACAGCGCCGCACCGATCATCGCGTCATACGCAGACTGCGCGAGCATTTCCTTCGCGCCTTCTGCCGTCGTATAGCTCGACTTTGCCGCAGCGCCCTTGTCGTAGATCGCGCGAATCGCCGGGTTCAGGATGTCGGCCACGGCTTCCTCTGCGCCCTCACCGACAGCGTTTGTCAGCGCGCGCACAACACTGCGCCCGGCATCCGTTTTTGCCAGTTTTCCGATGAGCTTCTCCGCCACGTCGTCCGCGGCACCGCCGCCGAACAGCTTGCCCACGTCGAAGATCTTTTCAGTCAGAACGTCAACGGCAGCGGCCGCAGCACCGTATGCCACCTGTTCGCCCTCGCTCGCGCCGTCAAGACGTGCCTCACGCGACCCGCTGCCATAGGAGCGCAGACCCATATTTGCCAGACCTGCGCCGGGGAGCAGCGCATTGAGCGCCATGTCCGCGCCGAGCTGCAGGCCGCCGCTTGCAATGTCCACAAACGCGCCCGCGGCTTTGCTGCCACCGAGGTTATCTTTCGCCTTTTCGGATGCTTCTGCCGCCGCTTCCGCCGCTTTGTCTGCCTTGGCGTAGATGTTTTTCTGGTTGCGCTGCCGCGCGGCCTCCGCCTTGCCCTTGTCGGCTTGCGGCACGGCATCGTCTGCCACGGTCACGCCCATGATCTGCGTTCCGCTGCGCTTGTTGAGAAATGTTCCGGCCGCGTTTTCGTAGGCGCTCTCCGCGCTCTTTACGGCGGATTTTGCGATGTTTCCGCCCGCTTCCGCCGTCTTGCTCTCCTGCATATTGCTCTCGCGGTAATCATCCGAGATTGCCTGATTCGTCAGGGCAAGCGGCGTTGTCGTGTCCGCGCTGTAACCGGCGTCGCCGAAAGCGTTAAGCAGCTTCTCCCAAAAGCTGATGTTCTCTTTCTTCTTCTGCGGCACAGGCTCCGTGATCGGCTTTTGCGTGTTCTGTGTGGTGTTTGCTGCCTGCGTGGCTTGCGTCGGTTGCCCCCACACTTTGCTCATGTCATATTCGGAGCCGCCGTAGGCCTTCTTGCCAAACTCTTTGTCGATCTTTTCGCGGCTGCTTTTCGCATACTGCTTGAGAAAATCTGATGCCATGGTCAGTTACCTTTCCTTAGTTTGCGTTTCGGTAGGTATAAGTACCGTTGCCGTTGACGACCTCTTTCACCTTTCCAGAGTTCACGAGTGCTTCCAGTTCACTTGGTGTCACGCGCCCATAGCCGCGCACCATCACCCAGCCGGGACCGTTCGCGTTCGTGATGTAGCTGTTTTCGTGGTAATCTACGGCGCTTTTTGGTTTGGTTTTCGGGTCTCTGGCCGGAGGGATCGTGTTGTCGTCACCACCGCCGCCGCCACCGCCGCCACCGCCCGTCCTTCTGTTTGATGCCGTGTAGCTCGCCGGATATGTGCCTGTGCGCTCGTAGTAGAGCTTCGGGTTCTGCGCACCCCACACTTTCTGCATCGCGTCGATCTGATCCTGCGAATAACCGAGCGCCGCATAACCGCTGAAATCGCCGTACTTGGCGAGCGTCGCGGCCTGCTGTTCGAGTCGGCTGCGATCGTTTTCCGCGAGCGTCGTGTCCACGCTAAGCTGCTTGACCGCCGTGTTGACGATGGAGTTATCCACACGCTGCGCCTCGGTATAGAGCGCCTTCGCGCGCGCCGCATCGTTCTCGCTGATCGCCTGTGCGACCGCGTTCTGATATGCCGTCTTTACCTTCTGCCGCTGCGCCTCCAGATCGGACAGTGCGTCCGCCTCCGCCGTGGACACTTTTCCCATAGCCGCGTTCCTGCTGTTCTGCTGCGAGAGTGCGAGCTGGCTGCCAGCCCCGACATTGATGCCACTGCCCGCCAACTGTTCGTTTAGGTTTGCGCGTGAAATGTCCGCCTGCGTCGATACCTGCCGCCGCGCCTCGTTGTACGTCTGCGGGATCTTCGCGGCCTGTGCGTCATAGTCCGCCATGTTCTGGTCGTAGGCCGCTTTCAGCGCGTCGGTCTTTGCCTTCTGCTGTGCGTCGTAGATCTTGTTGATGCTCTCGCTCTGGTCTTTTGCTTCCGGCAGGACGGTGCTGTTTCCGACGATCTTGAAGCCGCTGCCGTCCGCGCCACCGCTGTAGCCGTACTTCTTGCGGATAAGCTCTGCCTGTTCGTGCGCCTCGTTCATGCCGCCCTGATTTCCGGCCTTCTGCGCGGCTTGCCACTGCTCACCGAGTGCGGCAATTTTCTGCTTGTCGGCGCTATTTATGATTGCGTCATTGTATGCCATCGTGTCACCTCGTCACTTGATAGGGAAGAGGGGACACCGCCGCGCCCGGCAGCGTCCCCCGTGTCGATTCTTATTTGTGCTCCAGCAGCTGCAGCCGCGCCTCGTGGTCGTTGATCGTGTCCTCGCTGCGCTCAATCTTGTCCCACATTTTGTTGTGCTCCTTGGCGTTCCCAGCGTCCATGCGGTCAATGCGCGCCGTCAATGCCATGACTGCGTCCGTGTTCCGCTGGATGATGGTGCTCATGCGCCAGCACGCGCCGATCAGCGTCAGCACAAACGCCGCCGCCGAGATGATGCTCGCAAGCGATACCGCCATTGTCAGCCCTCTTTCCTCGGCTTTTCATAGCTCAGTGCGCGTGCGCTGTCGCCGACACCCGCGGTCGTCGGGTCGACCACGATGCCGAGCAGACACAAAATGTTGATAACCATGCCGATAATCGTCGTCACCTGATCCTGCGCCACGCGCGGCACGATGCCGCACACGCCGAGCACCTGATACACCAGCGCCACCAGCGCCATGATAAGCGCGGTCAGCGTCGCCTTGTTCTGCAGCCTGAGTTTCCAGTTGATTTTCATATATGTAGTCCCTCCGTTACTTCCCGTCCACCATGCGCTGGCAGACGATCATCGTGCGCAGCATGTCCATCGTCACGTCCAAATTGCCGTGCTCATCGCCCAGCAGCGCACCGCGGTCAACGAGCCGCTGCGTTTCTTCCTGCGCCCACTCGGGCAGTTCACTGACGCTGTTGTATCTGGTTGCCATGTCTTCATCCTCCTCGACTGTATTTTCTTCTGGCGCAAGCGAAGCCTTGAATGCGTCCCACTGCGCCGGGTCATCCACCCACGGCATGGGGCAGCGCTTGCCCGTCACGTCGTAGTGCCGCAGCACGTGATCCGTGTCGATGCCATAGCGCTGCATGATGTCTTTTGCCAAGGCAGCGGCGTTGGCCACGGTCTCCGGCTTGATGTAGTAGCTGCCGTCGGCACGCTTGCGGCTGCACATCTCGATGCCGATGCTGTTGGAATTGCGACACTCGGGGTGCCAGTAGCGTCGCCCGGCTTCTGCGCCGCAGTGCCACGCCGTGTCGCCCTCGCGCACGGACTGCATCGCGCCGTGCTCGTCCACGAAATAGTGTGCGCTGGCCTGCAGGCCGCCCACGCGGTGATAGTAATCACAGTTATTTTGCGCCGTGTCGCCGTTGTTGGCCGTGTAGTGCATCACGATGTACTGCACCGGCCGCGTTCGCCCTGCACGGTAATTGTCTGTGTTGCAAGCAATAAATTCCATCAGCCAACCACCTCCCACGCTGCCGCGTAGTCTGCCGGGCTGTATGCAGTGTCGGACTTGCACCGGTACGTCTTGCCGTCCGTCCAGATCGTGTACTCATCGGCATGGTACATATCGTGCGCTCCGGTCGGCTGCACGAACGGCCGGGCGGTCGCCGGGCTTGCCCCGTGCAGCGGCCGGTTAAACGTGTGCCACGCCGCGTTGCCGGGTTTGATGTCAGGGTATGTCGCGTTGTCGTAGGCAGCAAAGCACTCCCACGTCTGCCCATCGGCATTGTAAACTTCACCGACCGCGTGCGCGCCTGCTGCCCAGTCGGGGAAGAGCACGCGGATGCCCAGCCGCGCGTTGTCCTCCGCCACCGCATCGCGCGCCGCTACGATTGCTGCACGATATGCCTTTGCTTCGCCGCGCTTCATGCCGTCACCCCCAGGATCACGTTCAAGGCTTCTGCATCCGAAAGTTCGTCCTCGTCGCTCGGTTCGGGTTCCGGCGGCAGGTCGTATGCCTCCCACGTCAGGTCGGTTTTCAGCCGGTAGCCTTTGCCGTCTGCGCTCGGACGGTTTTGGATGATTGCCATGATTTCGTCGTATTCAACTTTGGTGATCTCGGTGCCGCCCGCGCCGGTGCCGATGGCAATGATGTGATTTTTCTTCCCATACTGCACAAAATACCTCACGTTGTCACGCTCCTTCCACCCCAACCGCAAACCATAAATACCTGCCGGTCACTTCTGCTGTGAAATTGCCATTTTTGTATCGGCTGAAAGAAATACTGTTGCTGTCAACCGCGCCGGTCAAAGGGGCTATATAAACGTCGCTATAACTGTACCGCACAATGGTTTGAAATTTCTTGTTCCTATTTTCACTGCTAAACGTTGGCGCAAGCGATTCGTCCGCATCGGGATTGCCATACAACACGCAGCCGATCTCACCACTATTAAGCGGGAAAGTTGCCGGGCGCATCATCATGAACAAGATCGGCGTGCACCCCAAATTGTGCGCCAAAGTAAAAGAGCCGTCTGTATCCGTACTTGTTGAAGATAAGTAACCCGAAACGATTTTGTACGCTTTTCCACCGCGGCCCCCGGCTTCGAGCGTACCGACCAGCCCAAACAGATCCACATCTTTCTTGATATTTGCAGCCACAAAATCAGGATCCAGCTGCGCGAGCAGGTTCTTCGTGATCGCCGCGACTTTCTGCGCGCCGGTCGTGTAGACCCCGCTTGCGCAAACCGTCTGCTCGCTCGTGGACGGAGAAACGGTCGCCGCTGCTTTTTTGGTCACACCGCTGCCGACATACGTTTTTGGGATCGCGCCGACGGAAACTTTCGAGAGCACCTTCCCGCTGTCCGGCGTGATGTCCTGCGCCGTTTCCGTCGGTGTTGCGCTTTTGGCCTGCGTCGGCTTTTCCGGGTCGGTGTATTCCACGGTGATATCGCCCTCGCAGTATTTCCCGCTTGTCTGCAGCGTCTTGCTGCCGCTTGCGTCGATCGTTGCGATCGATGTGCCCTGATACTTGATATTGACATCGGCCATCAGCTGACACCTCCGTTATATACCGGCAAACTCGCGGCGGCCCACGCGCCGCCGACAACACGCAGGATCTTGCCGTTATCGGCTGCCGTCACACTTGGCAGCGCCGCGCCGGCGCCGATCGCCGCGATCTTGGCCTTGACATAGGCCACGTTTGCCGCGTAGTTTGTCTGTGCGTCCGTCGGCGTTCTGATGCCAGCCACACGCACCAGCGCATTTTCCGGGCCGCAGTCAAGGGTGACAGTATAATCTCCGTCGTTGACTTTTGAGGGCACAATATGCACCGCGGCGTTGCTATCCACAATGTGGAAATCTGGGCACATTGACACAACTCCGCCAGTGACAGCCCCTGCGACGGGCAGAGCTTCGATATTCTTGCGCGCCCGCTGCTTCTGCTCGAAAGTGAGAGACTGCGTAGCGTCATATCGCACGGCGCCGGAAGAGCCGCCGCCTGACGGCATGTCCACCGGGCTCCACGCGGTTGGCACGCCGGATGCGTCCACGGCTGTGATTTTGGCGATCTGGCCGACTGTCGCGCCGGTAATGTCCATGCCCGCGCCGTCCTTGCCGGGTGCGCCGGTTGCTCCGCGTGACGGCTTGCCGGTATCGGTCGTGCCGAGATACCAGTGCCCATTGTCACCGATGTGCGGCGTGACGCCGTCCGCACCAGCAGCCCCCGGTTTGCCATCCGCGCCGTCTTTACCGTTCGTACCGTCCTTGCCGGGTGTACCAGCCGCGCCCGGGTCGCCCTTCGGGCCTTGCGGGCCGGTTTCCCCCTTGTCACCCTTCGCGCCGGGGCTGCCATCTTTTCCCGGCGCGCCATCTGCACCATCCTCGACCGTGGCAATGGCCGCCCCGTCCACGCTGATTGTCGTTGTCTTGCCGGACTTGGTGGCCGTTACCACCGGGCTGTGGCCGTCCTGCCCCGCAGCGCCGGGGTCACCCTTTGCGCCATCCTTGCCGGGCGCACCGGCAGGGCCAGCAGCACCCGGTGTGCCGGGGTCGCCCTTTGTGCCTTTTTCGCCGCGTGACGGCTTGCCAGTGTCGGTCGTGCCGATATACCAATTGCCATTGTCGCCGATCGTCGGCGTGATGCCGTCCTTACCCGGAGCGCCGGGGTCGCCCTTCGGGCCTTCAATCACAACAAACGGCGTGTCAACAGCTGCGTCTACCTCTTCTCCAAACACATCGATGATCTCGGTTCTGTCGCTCATTCCATCAACTCCTCGTCCGTGCAGTCCAGCATTTTGATTTTTGGGTTTTTCTTCGTCTTCAGAATATTGCCCGCGCCCTTGAAGTTGCAGGTGATCTCCAGTTCCGCCTGCCCCGCGTCGAGGGACAGCGTGTCTTCCTGCGTCAGCGTCAACAAAAACCGGTCATTTGCGTTGTCGTACCGCACCGCGCCCGGCCACGTCTTGCGCACACTGTCGCCGAGCTTGAACGCGATCTCGTCCACGTTACCAAGCGGAAACACGTCCATGTCGTTGAATTTCACGCGCACGGGAATGGTCTTTGCCTCGCCTCGTTTGATATATGCCATATCATCACCTCATCACGAAACTCATCAAGAAACGAAGTATAGGCCGTGAACGGAAATCCCGGCAAAGTCTTTCGTGACATCATCTGGGAGTACAACGCAGAGCGCGCGCTCGTGCGATGCCAACTGCGTCGTGAACGCCGGTACGCTCACGTACTTCGTTGTACCTGCCGATTTGTATGTCACGTATGCGCTGTAACACCCGAACGTTGTGAAATCGTATCCGCCGGTGCCAGACGCGGTAATATACACGCGCTTTCTCTCTACGTCTGCGTCTGACAAATTCGAAAACCGCGCGCCGAAAAACACCGCTTTGAGCGCAACCGCAAATTTGCACCAATGCGTGGAGAGTGTGCATGCGGTAGACGTTGCCGAGAATGTCAGCTTGTCGACCGGTATGTCCTCCTGCAGCGCGCCGGCCGTAAAATGGCGTTTCTGGATCGCACCGCTTTTGATCTTTTCGCTTGTCACTGCTCCGTCTGCAATCTTTGCCGCCGTGACAGCACCGTCCGCGATGCCGGCCTGCGACACGCCCGCGATCTGGCTCTGCACGTTCTCGATCGCATCCTGCACGTTCGTCTTGTTGACGGCCGTTGTCGGAGTAAAGCCGATGCTCTTCGCAGCGGCGTTGTTGCCGAGCGCGGCGACCAGATCGTTCAGTGCCTTTTTCAGCAGGTTTCCGGCAAGGTCAAACTTTGCTTTCAGGGACGCAGCGGAAAGTCCACCAACGTCGTTCGGCTCGTCGTCCAGTTTGGAGATGATGTTCATGTCTTCATTGCACGTCGGAAGTGCCATATGTAACCCTCCTATCGCACATATCCCGTGAACCGCACGCGGATGTCGGCGCTCGTGACAGTTGCCGTCGTGTCTGCGTCATCGTTCGTCAGGATGAGCTTGTAGTATGTAAATTTCTTTGCTTTCAGTTTCAGCCGCGTCATATACGGGCGCTTGTTCGTGTTAAACGACCAGTGCGCAAAATTCGCGTGGTCAAACGCTGCGCTGTTGCGGAAAACCAGCTTCTTCGAGAAGTCCGCTTTCCGGTCTGTCATGACCGTCACGGTCATCGACCCGGCGTGCGTCGGAACGAGACCGAACCACAGCATGGCGGAGTATTTGCGCATGAAATCCGCGCCGAAGTGCATGTTGCCGCTCTCCCATCGTGCGTCGATCGCTTCGCCGCAGTCGTTGCGGAACGCATCCGAAATCTCTACGAGCACATTTTCACGTGCTCCGAGTAGTCTCCCGTATGAGCGGTAAAAGTGCTTGACAGGGAAGTTCGTGTACAGATACCAGACATTGAGCCCGTAGTTGTGCACAACGGCCGTGTCACCATATACGCAGTACCATTCTTTACGGTCGTTGTCGTCCCAGCAATACGCCTGACGTAGGTCAAAGCCTTGCAACGCTTTCCACACGCGGTCGGAAATGCGTTTCGCCTGCCGTTCGTCGATCGTCAGGTTACTGGAGTAGCTGCTGTTGTTTTTCCATGTGTAGACGCTCTCCCCAAACAGGGTGTAAGGGCTGTTGTCCACAAGCCGCACCTGACCGGGAGCAATGTTGCCGATGGCCTTGTTTACTTGCGTCCAGTAAAACGCGGGGAGGATTTTGCCCTCTGCATTCGTCACTGTCCCGTACTGCACGGAGTATGCGCTGTCCTCTTTGAACGCCAGCAGCCTGGAGTAGTGGCGGATCATCGCTGTGATTGGCGTGTTCTCGTCGCCGATGTCCAGCACATTCATGTCCGGGAAGTATTCGGCGGTCGGGTTGCCGTCGATGTCCAGCCCGGAGTACAGCGCCTTGTTGCTTCCGTCGCCGTAGAGAAATACGCGGTTGTCCGTCGCGCCGTTGTAAAGCTCTGCAAACTTCATTGCCCTGACCGTGCCGGAATCATCAGATGCCACGGTGTATTCCACTTCGTACACATCTGCACCGGCAGGGGGCACGCTCGTGAATGTGATCTTGCCGTCTGCAAACGTATAGTCCGTACCGGCTGCCAGTGCTGCGCCTGTTGCCCTGTTTTTCACGCGCACAGACAGCGTTCCGTTCTCCGGGCATACATACACCGTGGACTTTCCGTCCGTAGCAATGCGGTATTTTCGCTTGCTGGATAGCTTGTTGATCTGTTCCAGTTCCGTGCCGCTGCCGTCCGCGCCCACGCCCACAAGCACGGTCGGGACGTACCCTGTCACATCCGTGAGCGTGTAGCCGTCAAACACCTTGTACTGCGTTCCGTTGAGGATATAGAGTTTTTCCCGGAACCCGAAAAACTCCGTATGTGCGTCGGCGAGCGTGCCAAGCTCCGAGACCGCCGTAGTGGCTGGAAATTCGATTTTCCACAGCTTCCCGGCAGCGGCCGCTACCTGCACATATTCTCCGCCGACGTAGCCGCACCATGTCCCCTGAATTTCTCCGGCGAACGTATGCACAGCTTTCATACCGGGGCGCTTTCGCAGCGCACCGTCCTGTGTCACGCGCCAGTTGCGCATTTCGGATGCCTCTCCGAGCTTCAGGCTTGTGTCGTCGCTGCCCGCCTGATTGACGCCGAGCCATTTCTGGATTCCGACGATCTTCTCATTCATGCGCGTCACCAGCTCCCGAACTCACTATACTCGATGCCGCCGTATACATCCTCGACCGTGCCCATGCTGCACTGCGCGTTTGCCTTGTGCATCGCCACGATCTCGTTGTAGCGCCGCTTAAATCGGTCGGATGCCTCCGGGTTCTCGTCCGTCAAAAGAGCGGAAGCAAGGCCGTATGGCATCGCGCCGAGCGCGAGCGTGTTGTCGATCTCCGAGAGCGTGTCGTCGAATTCCTCAACAGGCCGCCAGCCGGAAGCAGTTTTCCCGGCCTTCTTCGTCTCCGAAAACGGGTACAGCTCCGCGATCATGGTGTTGATGATCGGCACAGTGCGGTATTTATATTCGTCCGTGTCCGTCGTCTGCGGTTCCCCGCTGTCACTCAGCTCGTCCATGATGGACATTGCAGCGTCAAACACGTCGCTGACTTCTGCCACAAAATCACCTCGTTATCTGAAAATAGGCGGCGGGAAATCCCGCCGCCTTATCCGTTGCCTCAGGCGGTAGCCGTCATAATGCCGGAATCGAGCGCGCCGGTCTTGCTGGCGTAAGCCTTGACCTCCGTGCCGGCGGCAATGCCGGTCGGCTTCGCGCTGGCGCTGTAGGTCTTCGCCGTGGAGGAAGTCTTCGGGTTGCTGCCGTCGGTGGTGTACTTGATGGTCTCACCTTCACCGGCAGTCAGCGTCATCGTGCCGCCGGAAACGGACATCGTCGGGGTCGTGCTGCCCGCAGTCGCGTGCACGCCGATGGCGTATGCCTTCTTGTCCAGCACAAAACTGTCGAACATCACGCGGTACTCCGCCACATCGCCGTCGATGCCGAGCGGGTTCTTCTGGATGCGCATGGTCTGGTTCTTCACCGGGTCGACGCTCGCGCCCTTGCGGAAAATCACAAAATTAACGCCAGCGGGCAGATAGCTGTCCGGGATGGCGTACACGTCGTTGCCGTCGAGCTTACCCAGAGAACCGTTTGCAACGGCGTCCTTGCCCAGCACGTCAATGCCGACGATGTAGTCCGACAGCTTGCACTTGGCAAACAGCGTATGGCCGATGAAGATCGCGCGGTTATCGGTCGGCACAAGATGGTTGGACATCTCCGCACCCATGTTGACAATGGCGTCGATCGCCGTCTTGCCGGTCAGCGCGGTAGCATTGACGGTCACAACACCGGCGCCGCCGACCCACTTCTGCAGGCGGTATTTGTCGATGCTCGGGGTGACCTTGCCGTCCCACGTCGCCTTCATGCGCGCGTTGCACTGCTTGACGTTAAACTGTTCGGCAGCGTTGCCCGCGTCGATCGAGAACGTGCCGCCCTTGTCCTGCGTCATGCGCATGGTCTGCACGGTGTCGCCCAGCTCTTTGATCGTGCCGAATCGGCTGGAGCCGCTGCGGGTGTAGTCGCCGAAGTCGCCCTCGTCGGAGCTGTACACGTTGATTGCGTTCACGCCAACGAAGTCGTAATCCTTACCGGCGAATGCGTCGGTCACGCTCTTCTGGTGGAAACGCTCGTCGAGCTTGGTGCTGTATTTGTTAGCAACATTGATTGCCATTATGTAATTACCTCACTTAAAAATTCAGAATTTCAGGCGGAGGCAAGCCCTCATTTCACGCGGTCAGTTGCCGTCGTACCACAGCGCGTCAAACGCTTCGTCGCTGCCGGTCTTCCCGGCGCTGCTCTGGCTGCCGGTGCTCCTCGCGGCGTTCGCCGCGTTCCGGTCGCGCGTTTCCTGTTCGGTTTTCATGCGCGCGATCTCTGCCTCCAGCGCCTTGTTGCGTTCTCTTGCGTAGGCCGAAACCAGCGTTTCACCGCGGTTAAAGGCTTCCCACACGCCGTTCGGAATGGAGGCCGGGTCAACGTCGGGATAGGCTTTTGCAAATGCGTCAAAGCACTCGCCGCGCCACTTCTCGTTCGCTGCCTGCTGCTCCTGCTCCTGCTTCTGGGGTGCCAGTGCTGCCCGTTCCTGATCGAGCGCGCGGCGCTCTCTGTCGAGCTTTACACGCTCGAGCGCCATGCCGTCGTCGTCGATGCCGTATTTACTCTTGGTAACGGCAATGAGCATGTTTTCCACAAGCTCCTCGACGGTTGTGCCGCTCTGCTTTGCCAGCTCCTGCAGCGCGTTCTCGTGTTCCGTGAGCGTCGCCAGTTGCTGTTTCTGTTCGGACACCTGGTTTTCCAGTTGCGTGTTTTTCTCGGTCACGCGGTCGTAGTCCATGCCCTTCTGGGCGAGCGTCACGACCTCGTCCCGGTTGACATTTTTCGTCTCGCCGAGGTGCTTGAGTTCAAACAGTTGGCCGTCTGTCTGCGCCTGCTGCTCCTCGTTCTCGCCCGGCTGCGCGGCATCTGCATCCTGCCCGCCGTCGTTCTGTTCGATCTCCGGCGCGGCGTCGCTGCTCTGCGTCTCCGTGTCCGGCGCGCCCTGCGCGTCGTCCTCGATGTCGGCGAAGCTATCCGCCGTGATGTCGCTCCAATCGTCTGCGTCCGCCGTAAAGGCGGTGTTCATGTCTTCTGCCATGTCAAAATCCCTTCTCCCGCTATGGTCGGCGGGTGCAGCGCTATGGTTGGCGCCACGTGCTGAAATTTATCCGGTAATGTATTGCAAGGCGGTTTTCCGCCGAGCGTTCGTTATTCGGCAGTTCCGGTCTGCATGACCTTGCGCTGCAGGTCACCAAAGCCGCCGCCGCCGCGAATGGGCGTCTTCTGGCCGAGATCGACCAGAGCGCCGGTCTCCGGCGTGCCGCCTGTGCTTTGTTCCTCCGGCTGCATCATCTGCTGCTGTGCCGCCTGCTTGCGCGAGGCGATCAGCTCCTGCCGCTTCGGGATGTAGCCGTCCGGGATGCGCTCAAGGTATTCCTCGATCGTGATCTTGTCCTGCATCAGCAGGTTGTCCAGCGTCTGCACCGACGCCATCTCCGACCAGTACGAGCTTGCGCCGACGTCCAGCTTCAGCGCCATCGGCATATCGTTCAGAATGCCATAGTCGAACAGCACGGTTTCCAGCTCCTCCGGGTCTTTCCCGGCAAATGCGAGAATGTCCGCGCCCACGTCCGGCATAGACACCTGCACTTTGCGTTTTCCGTAGTACGCCGCCATGAAGTCAAGATAGATGCGCCCCAGATCCTCGATGGATTTGTAGAGGTTCTGCTTCGTGATCTCCGACGGGATGCTGGCAGCACGCTGCAGGGCGATAATGGCCGATGTGTTGTCCGGCCGCGTCTCGCCAAGCGCTGCGCTCGTCGCGCCGAGAAACTGCCGCGTATAGTCCACGCTCGTCTGGATAAACTGCGCGATCTGTGGGCTGATCTGTGCCGGGTCGATGATCTTTGCTACGCCGGACACGTCGCCGCCGTTGACGCCGATCGCAGCGCCGACAGCGTTGTTCCACTTTGGAACGCGCGTCTTGTCGTATACCGTGCGCGGAAACGCGCTCGTCATCAGCGAGATCATGGACATGGCAAACAGCTTGTTGACAAAGATCTGGTTTGGGATCAGCCCAGTCACGAGCGCCTGGCCGTGATAGCTGTCGGGAATGTAGTCCCAGTTGATCCACGTCACCGGGTAGAGCCGCAGCCCCATGTCCCACGGTTCGCGCAGCATGACGCGCCCGGAGACTTCGCATGCCCACACCGTTCCGGTCTTGCGTTCCTTCCACATCCGCAGCAGCACCGTGCTGCGCTCTGAGCTGTTTTTGTAGCTGTCAGTGTTGTGGTTCTCGGTGTCCGGCTGGATGTCTCCCCAGCGCGGATTTCCGGCCTCCTGTGCTGCTCTGCGCAGCTCCTTCGTCATTTCTCGCCGTTCGATGAGAATGTAGGGCTGTTTCTGCGGGTCACGGCACGCTGTGTTTCCGAAGCCGACGCGCATATTGTCCACGATCTCCGTGCGGATGCCGCCGCGCAGGCCGAATCCGGCGTCAACCGTGTCGTCCCAGAACGTGAACAGGCAGCTATCACCGTCCACAGCGGCGTTTCGCATATACTCGCGCACAAGGTTCGGCACGCGGTTGAATTCAAACAGCCGGTCAAATTCCTTGTTGACAATCTCCGCGACGCGTTCCACATCCTCCGGTGTGCGCTCGCACGCAAGTGGAGTAGCCTGCATCTTGATGTTGTCGGTCGTGATGTTCGCAACGGAAAACAAAACGACCTGTTTCAGGAAGTTGTATACCGGCGTCGGCAGACCCTTCGCGTCCACGCCCTCCCATTGCTTGCCGATGAAGAAGTTCTCGTTGGCGCGCACCGTCTCGTCGAGGTTGACCGCGGTGTTGTAGCCGAGCATTTTCTGGTACTCTGCCTGTACCTGCTCCGGCGTGATCTTCTTGTCGAACTCGTCAGGCATCGTCGCTCACGTCCTTTTTCCCGGCCATCAGGTAGCTGTAATTCATGAGGTTGGACACGCCGTTGGAGAAGTCCTGCGCCATCTGCAGCGCCTGCTCCACCTGCTCTGCATGGTCTTCGTCGAGCTTGTCCGCTCGCTCGCACAGTGCGGCCGCAGTCTCTTCCAGTGCCTCTACGCGCTTTTGCAGCTGCGACACGTCGAGCGACGTATCTGCCAGCATGTCCATCGTCGCGTCCTGAAATGCCTGCAGCTCGTCGTCCCAGCGCCGCAGGCTTACCATCGTCAGCACAAAGCACGCCGCGATCACCAGTAGGCCGATCAAACCGATAGTGTTCATGTCTTCCTCCTAATAGCTGATATATCCGGCAGACGGTGCGTCTCCGGTCATAAATTCCTCGTAGCCCTCCTGCGCGTCCTCGTCCTCGTAGATAATCTCCGACGGGTTCGCGTCTCTTGCGTCTGCGCGCATTGTTCTCGATACGCAGTAGTAGCGCACGGAATCGACCGTGTGTGTGATCTCGTGCGGCTCTTTGGCGCAGTCGTTCGGATTGCGCTCATCCGCCTGAATGTCCTCGAGGTCTCCGATCGTCCGTTCACAGGTCTGGAAAAGCACGAGCCCCGGCTTTCCGTCCGGCATATTTGCGAGTGCTTCTTTCACCTGCAGGAAACCCTGCACGCGGTTGTTGCTCGCCCGCACGATGGGCACGCCGCACTGCATAAACACCTCTGCCATCGTCTTGCCGGTGTCCTTCTGGCGCGACCAGATGTCCGGCGGGGCAAAGGTGATCTCGATGTGCTCGTCCGGCATTGTCATGTCGAGGATCTGCTTTGCCGCATCCTGCACGATCAGCCCCGGCTGCACAAGCTCGCGGTACATGTACGAGCGTCCGTTTTCGTCCACCGCGTACCAGCCGACGGCAAGCATATCCAGACCGTAGTCGAGCGCCCTGTACCGCTTCCAGTGCTTTGGGATCTGGAACGGCTTGCAGGTGTGCGTTACCTTGCTGAATTCCGGGAAATACGTGCCGCACAGTGCGTCCCAGTCGCCGTAGCGGTGTGCCTTGCGGATGTTCTCCGGCAACTGAGAGAGCGCCTGCAGATAGCCCGGAGAGGATTCAAGCAGGTCTTTGTTGTCCTCGACCGTTGCGAAAATGAAGCTGTAGTCGTCCGGGTTCTCGTTCTCCTCCGGATTGTCGGAGTCTGTCTTGAAATTTCGGTCGATAAACAGGCGTTTGACCCATCTGTGCCCGACGCCGCCGGGGTTGCACGTCAGGTAAAAGCGCTTCGGGATCTCGTTGACGCCGCGCAGGCAGCCGCCGAGAAAGCGAAACTCGCGCTCTGTAAACTGCGTCGCCTCGTCCATGAAGATCCAGTCGTATTCCTGGCCTTGGTATTCGCTCTCGGACGTGATGCCGCTCCAGTGGCCGAAATGGATGGTCGAGCCGTTTTGAAAGTACAGCGTGTGCAGTGTGCCGTTGTAGCTTGTCAGTTCCTGCGGCACCATCTTCAGGATCGGTTCGATGTGGTTTGACTGCAGTTCCGGGTATGTCTTTCGCACGATGAGGATGCGGATGCCCGGCCATGTAAACGCGCCGCCTACTGCCTTGATGCGCACAGCGTGCGTCTTGCCGCCGCCTCGCGCGCCGCCGTAGGCCGTGTACATCGTCCGGCTCTGGTAGAACAGCAGCTGTTTCTCGTTCGCGTGCCCCGGATCCCATGTGAAATTTGTCTGCGTGCTTCGCTTCTGCTTCGGCATGGCATCCTCCGTAAATGCAGAAACGGAGCCAACTGCATTTCGCAGTCAGCTCCGTTCAGCTCTTATGCCCGGCCGTTTCCGGGCACGTCGTTATTCTGTTTCTGTTTCCCGAAAGGCGACCTTGCGCTTTACTTCCAGCACAAGCACGCCGTCTTTCGTTTGCTTTACCTCGGCAGTATTCCCGCGGCCGATAATGTCCAGAATCGCCCGGAGGAGAGTTTCATTTTTCTGCATAGGGTACCTTCACATTGCCGCCCCGGCATTTTTCCGCCACCCGTCAAGGTAAATGACAGGCGCGGCCTTGCTTGCCGGTTGATAGCCCATCCGCACACCGTAGCCGCCGCCGTAATCCAGCGCCGCCGCAGTGTTAACAAACAATCGTTCAACCGGCTCCGCGCTCCTCGTAGAAGCGTTCGTCCTGAAAAAGCAGTCCTTAAACACGGCAGGGGAGTGCGTGTGCCCGCAAACATAAACGTCTGCGTCGACAATCTGCGCATAGTCCGCGAGCCGATTGATCTTGCCGCCAATCTTGCGCCCACCGCCGTTGCCGTGGTTGACGTAGATGGAGTACGTTGTCTGCCGTCCCTCGCTCTTGCGCCGGGAGTTTTCACCGAGGGATACGAATACGAGCGCTGCGTCCGGAGCGTACCGGTCGCCCGCGCCCAGCTCATTTGCGATCAGCCATGTAATGTCGATGCCGTCTGCACGATATGTCCGCTCTTCGTGGTTGCCGGGAACCGCGCACAGGATGCGCCCCTTGAGCGGAGCAAACGTCTTGTTTGCAAGCTGGATCTGCTCCATCGGGGACAGTTGCGTGCTGTAGATGTCGCCGATGCTGCTTCGCGTCGCATTGTCGATCAGGTCGCCCGCAAGAATTGCATAGGCGTTATCCTTTGCCGCAATGTCCGCCACGCGCTTTTGCACGCCGCGAATATCGCAGTTCGGGTCGGAAAGATGTACGTCCGCAATGACGTGCACTTCGATTTCGTTTTGCTGCTTCGGCAGCTCCACACGGATAACGTGCAAACGCTTCACCTCGTTTGTTACACGGTTGCTGCGCGCCTCGCTTATAAACCAATTCCGAGCAGCAGCTCAGCGCGCCCGCCTCCCGCTGCAGCAGGAAAGCGGCTTTCTGCCGGTTTTTCACGCTCCGGTCAATCCGGTCGTCTGGTCTTGGCGGCAGCCCCCGGGCTTGCACCGGGCACGTCCCTCTTAGAAAGCTGCCGTAGAAAGGGGAGCTGCGGCATCCTGACTTGCACAGGATTTCAGCGGAAAGGAGATGAAAACGCTTAGGCCACTTGCCGCCGCAGCAGTGTTTACCGTCGCTTCCGACGCTTGATTCCCGGATAGTGCCGGGTTCACAGTTGCTCCGTACCGTAATAGGTTTTTGCAAGGGAATAACGGCCACAAGAGGTGGAAGGGAATAACGGCCACAGGAGGTCCGCCTTTTCCCAGCACGGAGGGGCAAGCACTCAGCCGCAGCGCGTATCCTGCGCCCGCATTCGGCTTGTTGGGATTAACAAGGGAAGAGCGTCCAAGGCTTTTTCTCTGCCTCAGTCGCAGGTTCTCGAACACGTTCCGGAACTCGTGCCCACTCCTCGTCGCGCTTTTCCGTCGGTAGCTGCGCTTCGCACAGTTCGCGGAATCTCTGGTCGAGAACGTCCACGTATTTGTGAGCCATGTGTATCATGTAGCCTCCAGCAATGTAGAATGCAAACTCGGTGGGGCGGCGTGTCCCACATCTCAGGTTCTTCTCAAGGTAGAGCGCCGGGAGCCTTTCCGGCCTCGAGTTTGCACGTGAACAAAGCCGGAAGCGCGTCCGCATGCATCAGCGAGCGTTACTTGAAAGCGCTGTCGCCGCCGATGCCGTCTGTCTTGATCGTCAGCTCCTGCGCGTGAACGTCGATCACAGGCTTGTCGATGTACCCGCCGTTTTTCGGCTGCTTAAGCAGGAAGATGATTCCGCCGCTGCCCTTCGGGTTTTCAGCCACCATGCGCGCATAGACCGCTTCCCGGTATGCGACCAGCTTCTCGAGCTGCTCTCCATATCCGTCATATTCCCCGCTCTCGTTGGCCCGCCATCGAGCGAGTGTGCGCGGCGCAATGCCGAGATACTTCATCAGCGCATAGTCGTCCATGTACTGTTTTCCGTCCTCGCACTGCATGATAAACTCGTCGATCAGAACGCCCAGCTCTTCGGCGGTTTTAATTTTGCGCGGTCTTGCCATAGAATCACCCCATCACTTATAGTATAGCATCAAACGTTGCAAAAACTAAATGCAAGTCCCCAGATAATGTATGGAATACCTTGATTGACGCGCATGCTTGGAAAGACGTGGGAAACGTAGTGCGTTGAACTCGCGTTGAACGGGACGATGTTTGGCGGGAAGTCTCAAAAGGCTGTGTGTCGTAACGCATGGGCCGCCGCCTGAGAGCCGCCCCGTTTTTCCGGCACCCCGGGGGGAGGGGGGGGGAGGGAGTACACCCGGAAACGCTGAACGAAACAACACCCACACACCAGCGCGCGCCGTGGATGAT
>OJJV01000355.1_pt1 | contig 34477 bp, 33 predicted proteins | sample 1596391 | NCBI WGS metagenome assembly OJJV01 (sample SAMEA4350164, study PRJEB24818) | metagenome | biome: human; feature: gut; material: faeces | place: Denmark | collected 2013-09
ATCCGGCTTAATCCGCACGGGAGGATACTCTGCCACAGGACTTTGATCGAGGCGGCCAAAACCACGATCGCGCCGTCGATGGTCACGCGGCTCAGGCGGATCGCCAAGGACTATGACATCATCCACATCCATCATCCGGACCCGATGGCGGCGATGGCGCTCAGGCTGTCGGGCTACAAAGGGAAGGTGGTGCTTCACTGGCACAGCGACATACTCTCGCAAAAAGCGCTTTTGAGATTCTATCTGCCGATTCAGAATTGGCTCATCAAAAGAGCCGACACCATCGTGGGGACGACTCCTGTCTACCTTGCGGAATCACCTTACCTTCAGGGAGTACAGGAGAAATGCCGCTGCATCCCTATCGGAATCGAGCCGGTCATCAGCGACAGCGCGAGGGAGCAGGAGATCAGAAATGAATATTCCGGGCGGCGGATCATCTTCTCGCTCGGGAGGCTTGTGGAATACAAGGGGTACCGCTATCTGATCGAGGCGGCAAAGTACCTCGATGACAGTTTCATGATCCTGATAGGAGGTGGAGGCCCGCTGCGGGAGAGCCTCCAGCGAGAGATCGACGAGCTTGGCGTCGGAAGCCGGGTCAAACTGCTGGGCAAGGTTCCGCAGGAAGACCTGGCATCCTACTACGGAGCCTGCGAACTGTTCTGCATGAGCAGCGTTATGAAGACGGAGGCTTTCGGAATAGTCCAGATCGAGGCGATGTCTGCGGGAAGACCGGTGGTCGCCACAAAGATTCCGGAATCAGGAGTCTCCTGGGTAAACGAGGACGGGGTCTCGGGAATAAACGTCGCACCACGGGACAGCAAGGCCATCGCAGAGGCGATCCTCACCATCACAGACAACGAGGCGACGTGGAAAAAGTTCAGCGCGGGGGCGGCAAAACACTTCGCGGAGAACTTCACAAAAGAAAAAATGATCTCAAGATGCTTGAATATTTACGCGGAAACATTATCTTTGCACTAAACAGTAGATCCTACCAAGAGCCATAACAGACAAAATGAGTGAAAATACTATGTCAACAACAAACGAAATGTCCGCGACATTGCCTAGAACAAGTATGAGTACTATTGACGAAAACCTGAAAAGATTTTTTGACTGCATCGCAAGCATTTGCGGAATGATTGTCTTCTCCCCGCTTTTCCTTATCATCATGATCATCATCAAATGCGACAGCAAGGGGCCTGTGATTTTCTCGCAGGAACGGATCGGGAAGGGAGGCAAGCCTTTCACGCTGTACAAGTTCAGGACAATGAACAACTCCTCAGAGGCGGACGGCAAGCCGAAACTCTGCCAGGAGAACGACGAGCGGCTGACCAAGGTCGGTAAGTTCCTCAGGGATCATCATCTGGACGAGCTTCCTCAGCTTTGGTGCGTCGCCAGGGGGGGACATGAGTTTCGTCGGGCCGAGGCCGGAAAGAAAATACTACATCGACAAGATAATGGAGGTCAACCCTGACTACGAGCGTCTCTACGAGCTTCGTCCGGGGCTGTTTTCCGAGGCCACGCTTACGAACGGCTACACCGGCACACTTGAGAAAATGCTGACAAGACTTGAGATGGATCTGGACTACCTTGAGAACAGGTCGTTGTGGGGGGACACACAGATCATATTCAAGACCGTCACCTCCATTCTTGGCGGTAAGATCTTCTAAGACAATGAGACTGGATTCCACATTGAACCTGCGCCGGATCGGCGGCAAGTACATGATCGTCAAGGCTGTCGGCGGCAAGGCCAACATGACCGACGTGATCACCCTGAACGAGACGGCCGCCCTGCTCTGGGAGAGATTCTCAGACATGGACTTCACGGAGGAGGAGATGGCGGAATGTCTCTGCGGAGAGTATGAGGTTGACATCCAGACGGCGAGGAACGATGTGCATAATCTTTTAGCGAAATGGAAAGAGTGCGGGATGCTTTCCTCGTCCTGCTGAGGGCGGGTCTGTGGGGAAAGTTTCCCGAGAACCGGGGACTGTTTCCGCTGGATGAGGAGGAATGGGAGCGGGTGTTCGCCATGTCCAGAAGACAGTCAGTCTCCGGAATAGTCTTTGACGGGATCTGTCTTCTTCCCGAGACGCTTCAGCCTTCACCGGCGGTTTTCGCCAAATGGATTGTCATCGCGGATGCCATCGAGGAGTTCAGCGGGCGGATGAACGCCGCACTTAAGGATCTCACCGGACTGTTTGTCAGTGAAGGGCTTAGGCCGGTGCTGCAGAAAGGCCAGGGGGTCGCGGCGCTTTATCCTGATCCTTCGCACCGTGAGTGCGGGGACATTGATTTTTATTTTCCGGAAAGGCAGCCGCTCCGACAGGCTCCGCGACCGGGAAAAGAATCACCTCTTCCGGTCTCTGATCCCGCCAAGGTGACAGGGGAAACAATGGATGACAAGGCGGTGGAACTGGTGAGGAGGCACGGCGTGACGGTGACGCGGATGCCGGACGGGAGCCAGACCTACGAATGGCACGGCATCGATGTCGAGCATCATCCTGCGATCATCGACCTGCGCTCCCCTGCCGCCATCAGGCTGTCCGGCGAGCTGGACGAGGCACGGGAATTCGTCCCGACGGACATCGCGGACGGCTTGAGGGTGCCTTCCCCTGCCCTCAACGCCTTGATGCTGAACTCGCATATTCTTAAACACGCGCTCGGCAGAGGAATCGGACTACGTCAGATGTGCGACCTCGCGATGGCGTACCACAGGATCAGCGAGGAGGGAAAGATTGATGAATATGGCGGGCGGATCCTCGCGTTCTACCGCCGTGTCGGGATTGTGAAATGGAGCAGGTTGCTGCATTCGTTCCTGGTCGGAGTGATTGGACTGCCGGAGGCGGAACTGCCATATTCAGAGAAGATTGTGCCTTACGGGGCGCTCTGGAGGATCGTGGAGGAAGGCGGGAATTTCGGGCAGCACCGGGAGACGGGTGCCTCGGCAGGTACGGTTGTCTCGGCAGGCCCGGCGAGCGGAAAGAGCGGTGTGCTCAAGAGAAAGCTGGGGACGGCGGGAATGTTTCTGCGGAGGGCAGGATTCTCTTTGCGGTTCGCTCCGAAAGAGGCGTTTTGGACAGTTTTTGACCTTGCCAAGGGACAATTCAGAAAATAATAACGACTTTTGTACAGTCATGGACTTGAGCAAAGGCCGATTCAGAAGATAAATGATGGAGGAAACACGGACATATTCATACAAGGTGGCGGGACTGACTTTTTCGGTCATCGCTCCGGTAGGAATTGACATCGAGGCGCTTCTGCCGTCGTTCAAGGACTTCCGCGCCACTTCGGGGGAGATGTCCGCGCCGGAGCCGCACCGGGAGATGTCCGCGCCGGAGCCGCACCGGGAGCTGCTCCGCCTCACACTACAGGCGGACCCCATTGAGATTCCGTCAGATGCCAAGGAAGTCGAAACGGACGACAACGACATGGGACACACCAGGCTTCTGAGGACGGAGGACGGACGCTACTGCGTCGAACTAAGCGGCAGCCGGGACGGAAAGGTCTTGGGTACGTTCATAGCAAACGCTTTATTCTCAAATATTTACGCATCTATCAGGACTGATGCCGCCACCGCCGGCAGCATCCTTTCCTCCATGCTCCGGATCGCGTTCGCGCAGGCGGTCATCCTCCGCGAGGGGCTGTCGATCCATGCGTCCGCCGTCGTGTCGGACGGAAAGGCTTATCTCTTCCTCGGGAAGAGCGGCACGGGCAAAAGCACCCACGCAAGGCTGTGGCTCAAGAATATTCCCGGATCACACCTGCTGAACGACGACAATCCCGCCGTCAGGCTGATCGATGGATCGCCCGTCGCGTTCGGCACCCCCTGGAGCGGGAAGACCCCGTGCTACCGCGACGAGTCCGCCCCCGTGGGAGGGTTCGTCCGCCTCAGGCAGGGAGACACCGACATATTCACGGAAAAAGAGGATGTCGCCGCCTTCGTCGCGCTGCTTCCGAGCTGCTCCGTGATCCACAGCGACGCCTACCTACAGTCGATGCTATACGACACACTCACAAGACTTTCGGAACGGGTTCCGGTCGGAGAGCTCACTTGCCTTCCGGACGACGAGTCCGCCATTGTTTGTCATAAGAATATAAAATCGATCATAAAATGAAGACTAGATTGTCACAACTGCTTCTGATCCCGCTTCTGGGCATGGCCGTTTCCTGCGGATCGGCGAAGAAGTACGTCTACCTCAACGACATGACCCCGGGCACAGGGTATCCTTTCGATTCCGCCCACGAGGCCGTCATCCAAGCCAACGACAGGCTCGGCATCACGGTCAGCTGCAAGCAGCCGGAGCTCGCCATCCCGTTCAACATCCAGAGCGGCTCGTTCAAGATGTCCTCGGACGGAACAGCCTCGTCATCCCCGGCGGCCAACGAGCCGGGCTACAAGGTCGACGCCAAGGGAAACATCGAGTTTCCTATCCTTGGAAACATCCATCTTGAAGGACTTACCTTGAGCCAGGCCTCGGACAGGATCAAGAATCTGATCATCGACGGCGACTACATCAAGGCTCCCATAGTGAGCATGGAGTTCCTCAACTTCAAGTACACCGTCTGGGGAGCCGTGAGCAAGAACGGAACGTTCACCGTGGAGAGCGGCAGGATCACCTTGCTGGAGGCGATCGCCAACGCGGGCGACCTGACCAACAAGGCAAGGCTCGACAGGGTGGCGGTCATCCGGGAGGAGAACGGCGACAAGCGGATCTACTTCCACGACATCCGCAACAGCAACATCCTCCAGTCGCCTTGTTTCTTCCTGCAGCAGAACGACATCATCTACGTGCAGCCTAAGTTCGGCAAGAAGGACAGAGAGGACAGGAGCATGCAGATCGCCACAATGTTCATGAGCGCCATCACAGCCGCTAGCTCCGTCATCTGGGCAACCTCGACACTCAGAAAAGACTAGCCCCGTCACACCTATAATCAACGAATATGCAGACAAACAATACCACCGGCAGAAACGATCAGGATGTCAACATCATCGACATCCTGCTCTTCCTGCTCTCCAAATGGAAATGGTTCGTCGTTTCCGTGATAGTGTTCGGCAGCCTGGCCTGGTTCCAGTACGCCAGGACTCCGAAGACCTATTTCCGCTCCGCCACCGTGATCATCAAGGATCCGTCCAACAAGATCTCCTCGGCGGGACTTGACCGCTACGACAACTACATCAACAAGGTGAACGTCGCCAACGAGATCCTCCAGTTCCGGTCCAAGAAACTGATGCGGGAGGTTGTGAGCCGCGTCAACGCCGACATCGACTACAAAGTCAAGGACGGCCTCCAGATGACGGAGCTCTACAAGAAGTCTCCGGTCTCTGTCCGCTTCCTGGACACGACTCCCGAGACGCGGCTGAGCATGGTCGTGACCCCGGTGGACAGCGGCAAGGTGATTGTCTCCGACTTCGGTACGGTCGACGGCGACAAGAAATTGTCGGTCAGGATGAAGGACACGGTCAGCGTGGAGGGAGTGCGGCTCATCATCGCCCCTACCAACTACTACACGACCTCCTGGATGGGCGAGCATATTCAAGTGACGAAGAACCCCCTCTCGTCGGTGGTCGGCTACTTCGTCTCCAGTCTCGGCATCAGGCAGGAAGAGGACGAGGCCTCGATTCTCACCCTCTCCCTTAAGGACCGCTCCTCCGCAAGGGCGGAAGACGTGCTGAACATGCTGATCTCGGTCTACAACGAGGAGGCCATCAACGACAAGAACCAGGTGGCCATCAACACCGCCGAGTTCATCAACGAGAGGCTCATCATCATCGAAAGCGAGCTGGGAGGCGTGGAGTCCCATCTGGAATCCTTCAAGCGCGAGAACCGGATCGTGGACATCGCGACGACAGCCGGGATGTATGTCGGTGAGTCCCAGAAGTACAACACCAACGTGATGGAGCTTGAGACCCAGCTCCGCCTGGCCACCTACATCAAGGACTACCTCACGGATCCGACAAGGGAGATCGACCTGATCCCTGCCAACACGGGCATCAGCGACATGAACATCGAGAGCCAGATCGCCCAGTACAACACCGTGAAGCTGCGCCGCGACAAGCTCATCGAGGACAGCAGCGAGAAGAACCCGATCGTGGAGGAGCTGAACACCTCGCTGAGGGCGATGAAACAGTCCATCATCAGGGCCGTGGACAACATGATCGTCAGCATCAATGTCCGCCGCAACGACGCGCAGTCGCGTGAGTCACAGGCACAGTCCCGCGTCTCGTCCATCCCTACCAAGGAACGCCAGATGCTCTCGATCGAGCGCCAGCAGAAGATCAAGGAGTCGCTTTACCTCTTCCTCCTGAACAAGCGCGAGGAGAACGCCCTCTCCCAGGCGATGGTGGACAACAACGCGAGGGTGATCGACGGAGCCTCCGGGCCAGGCGATCCGATCGCCCCGAGCAGGAACAAGATCCTGCTTCTGGGGCTGCTGCTCGGACTGGCCGTGCCGGGAGTCATCTTCCTGATGATCATGTTCCTTGACACGAGGATCCACACCAGGAAAGACATCCAGGGCAAAGTCAGCGCACCGTTCCTCGGAGTGATTCCGGAACAGGACAAGGACAATGAGGGTTTCGCCTCGGAGGCGTTCAAGATTGTCCGCACGAACATGTCCTTCCTTTCAAGAAAAGAGAAGATCAAGGTGATAATGTGCACCTCGTTCAGTTCCGGGGACGGAAAGACTTTCGTCTCCGCCAACCTGGCTAAAAGTTTCATCTCCGCCAGGAAGAAGGTGATCCTTGTGGATCTTGACATCCGTAAGGGAACCCTGACCTCACAGTTCGGCAAGCACAGCCACCACCACACCGTAGGCATCACAAACTTCCTGGCCGACTCTGACATAGCGCTGGATGACATCATCACCCACGAGACCGGTGTGGAAGGCCTTGACCTCATCCCGTCAGGCTCCATCGCGCCGAACCCCGCCGAACTCCTGATGGACGAGAGGCTGGATGAGAGGTTCGCCGAGTTGAGGAACCGCTACGACATCATCATCACAGACTCCGTCCCTGTCGGTCTTGTGGCGGACGCGACGATCGCCAACCGCGTCGCCGACATCACGCTCTTCGTGGTGAGGGCCGGCCGCCTTGACCGTCGCCAACTTCCTGACATCGAGACCATGTACCAGGAGCGGAAACTCACGAACATGTCGCTGATCCTCAACGGCGCCGACTACCACCATCACGGCTACGGCTATGGTTATGGCTACGGGTACGGCTATGGTTATGGCTATGGCTACGGCTACGTGGATGGCAAGAAAAAGAAACGGAAAAAGTAGCCGCTGATCTTGTAGGGAGAAACATCTTCCTGCTCGGGGATAGTCCTGAATACTAAACAAACGTTTTAAATCACAAATAACGAGAATATTACACTTTTTTGTTGCATTTTTTCCAATATAATTATATATCTTTGCTTTTGATTGGTTTAGAGCATTGCAAGACATTAACATAACAATGATAATAAATTAGTTTCAAGAAAATACTAATAAGAAGACAATATGAAAAAACATCTGATTACAGCGGCTATAGTCGTGCTGGCAGTAACCCCGGCACTTGCCCAGCCGTCAGTGAAAACGGACACAACGGTAAACGTCATCTATTCCGCAGACAAATTCAAAGTGGAGACCAATCGTTTCAAATATGACTGGTTCATCAACGTCGGAGGCGGAGCCCAGATTTATTTCGGAGACCACGACAAGCAGGCAAAGTTCGGAGACAGGCTTGCTCCCGCATTGAACATAAGCGTAGGTAAATGGTTCACCCCGGCTGTCGGAGCGAGAATCGCCTACAATGGACTCAGCATGAGAGGAGCCACCCAGCAAGGTCCGGACGAAGCGTTCTCGACAGGAAAGGAGGTTCCTGGAAAGGGCGGAAGCGGCTACTGGCTGAACAAGCAGAAATTCTCGTTCGGTGATGTCAGGATGGATGCCATGCTCAATCTTTGCAATGCGTTCCGCGGCTACAAGGCGGAAGGCCGCTTCTGGAATCCAAGCCTCTACGCAGGTCTGGGATTCGCCTGGACATACGATGAGCCAGGCAACGGCAAGTCCAGATCCCACGAGATTTCCGCCAGCATAGGAACAAGCAATGACTTCCGCTTGAGCGACGCATGGGCGATAAACCTCGATGTTCGCGGAATGTTTGTCAATGACCGCTTCGACGGAGAGATGGGTCATCGCTGGGGCGAAGGTGTGCTGAGCGCCACGATTGGTCTGACCTACAACATCGCGCCACGCGGATGGAACAAGAGCAAGACCGTTGTCAAGACTGTCAATAACAACATAGCCGACTTCCAGAAGGCTCTCAGCGAGTCCGAAGCTGAAAGGATCAGACTCGAGAAGGAACTCGGCGAACTCAGAGCCCAGCCTCAGATTGTCGAGAAGCAGACCACGATCGCCGCTCCTTACTTCGTGATCTTCGAGATCAACAAGAGCAAGCTCAGCAAGGATTCCCGTGTGAACCTTGGAATGCTCGCCGAGATCATCAAGGCTAACAACATCAAGTACATCGTGACCGGTTACGCCGACGCCGCGACCGGGAACAAGAAGATCAATGACAAACTCAGCCGGAAACGCGCCGAGGCCGTCTACGAATGTCTCACTAAGGAATTCGGAGTTCCGGAGTCACTTCTTGAGATTGACCACAAGGGTGGCGTGGAGAACATGTTCTACGACGACCCTGCACTGAGCCGCGCGGCAATCACTAAAGCATTGTAGTTCCGCCTCTACCTGATTGACTGACCAAGACGGCGGCATGGCACCTCAAGAGTGCCGGCTACCGTCTCAGTCAGTTTTAAGAGAAGACATTTGGTAATGTCAGAATTCTAATTGAAATAAAGTTTTATGAATAAAATGAAAAACATCAAACGATTCTATGTCTCCCCAGACTCAAGGAGGGAAAGAGTGGTCATGGAAAGTACCGTCTGCGCCGGCAGCGAAGTAACTAAAATTAAATCCACCAAGGAGAACGTCGAGGTGGACGAATGGGATTCGATCCAGAATGGAGTAACCTTTGATTAATCTGAAAAAACAATGAGAAAAGCAAGCAGAACACTCGCGGCCGCATTCATGGCGGCTATCGTTCTTGCCGGGTGCCAGAACGAGGAACCTATGAATAAAGTGAAGGAGGGGCTTCCTGTAAGCCTTTCATTCAATATGGAGGTGCCTGAAATGGACGAGATAACCGTCACAAGGGCAACAGAGGAGCAGGAGACAAAAGTCGAGAAGATGGCTATCCTCTTCTACAACGCCAATCAACCCAACTCGACACCGATCATCGTGAAGGTCAGGAATCTTGGCGAGCCAACAAGAAAGAACAGCAAGACCAACTGGCTCTACAAGATCGAACTGAATGAGGACCAGCTCACCGTCGGAGACAGGAAGGTGACCAGCGGCGAATGGTACATGTACCCGATCGCCAACTACGACAAGTACACGGTCGTCAATCTGGATGAACTGGCGGGGAAGACGCTCGCCGAGTTCAGGAACCACACTATCACCGCCTCTGGACGTGACATCACCTCCACGTCAGTGCTGATGTCGGGACACTACGGCGACAAAGAGAACACGGCCACCATCACTCTCCAACCGGGCGAGAACACCTTCGACAAGGTCTTCCACCTCAAGAGGATAGTCTCCAAGAATGTCTTCGTACTCAAGAGCGGGACAGGGGTGACCTTCATTCCGAAGAAGTACAGCATCTACAACTACTCCACATCGTCAACCCTGCTCCAGAGGGATGAGCTGAATGAATATGCCGGTGACGACACCTTCACCAAATTCGAGGAACTTCCTATCGCGGCTCCGGCCGCCGGCGGCGATTACTCTTTCTCATTCTACATGCCGGAGAATGTGCAGAAGCCGGCCGCCTCGCCGACTTCATGGTCTTACGCCGACCGCGAGAGAAGGGAGAGTGACTACAGCACATTCACCTATGCTCCGGCCAAATCAACCTACGTTGTGATCGAGGGTACTTACGAGGGTCCGGGCGAGAGCGGGACAGACCACGTGACAGGAACCGTGAAGTACACCATCCACCTCGGAGACTTCGGCAACAGCACCGATGCGTCAAACACGAAATTCGGCAACTTCTCCGTGACACGTAACGCAAGGTACACCTACACGATAACGGTCAACGGAGTGAAGAACATCATCGCCGAGGCAAAACAGGTGAGCGACAATCAGCCGGGAGCCGAGGGACAGATCATCAAGCCGTCCCCGCACGTCATCGTCAACCTTGACGCACACTTCGAGAATGTGCTGCTGACATTCTCGAAGACAAACATCGAGCAATGCATTGTCAGCGGCACTGTACCTGCGGGAGACGGAAAGATGACATCCTTCACCGTTCAGAAAGGATCAACAGATCCGCACTTTGAGGACATCGCCTGGGTGAAGTTCGGCAAACCTGAGAGTCAGACGAGATTCGCAAATTATCCTGGAGACGCCAACTTGGTGAACATCTACGACTTGATTGATGAGATAAAGGTCGGCACCACGACACACTGCATAATAAGCGGAGACAATGTCTACACGCAGGCCTACGTGGACGAGTACTTCTACAATGACAAGCCTTACAAGGATTTCGTCAACGCGGATGACAGGATCTTGTCATTCACCATCGGCAAGGCCAAGATCAGCGCCGACGGACACAGCACCTACACCGAGGGCAGTGGCTTTACACTCATGCAGGAGTCAATCAAGACATTCTATAAAGATAATGTGGGTAATCCATTCGGATTTGAATCTGTGGAGGAGACACCGGCAGCCGCTTTCACCGGTGATGACGACTATCCGGGAACGGAATTGCAGAACGGATTGAAAAACACCTGGGAGATCATCAACACTAAAACAACCAAGACGTGGATCGACTATGTGAACATTGCCCAAAACGGCTTCACAGGGGCGACTCCTCCTACCTCGGCCAACATAATGACCACTACCGGAGCCAATCCGATGTTCGAATGTCTCTCAAGAAACAGAGACCTCAACGGTGACGGCAAAATTGACGAGGACGAGGTAAGGTGGTACCTTCCTAGCGTCCGCCAATGCATCTTCGCCTGGTGCGGTAAGAAGTCTCTGCCTACAGAGATATCATTCGAGACGACGAACTATGCGACAAGTACAAACCTGGGCTTCCGTATCTGGTGGGCTTTGGAGGGTACCGCAATCAGTTCCTGGGCTAATATGGAGACAAATCCTATGATACGATGCGTCAGGAATCTTGGCACAAACTCAACCTCGGGTGAAGTCTCGGACATCACAAGCTGGGACCAGGAGAACTATGTCGTGACAGTGAACGGCCTCAAGGACGAGACCTTGAGAACCAACATGCAGATCGGAGAGTATCCTGAGCACGAGAATTTCGATGCGGCGAGTACATTGCCTAAGGCTTTCAAGATCGCCAGTGCGGATCTGAACATTCCGGCAAGCGGAGAGGACACCTATGCTCCTGAAATCACAGTTGGCGAGCTTAATCCTACTGGAATACCAGAGAGTAATAGCAACACGACTTCTCATAATATAACTGTTCCGATAACGATCACTAATTACGATGGGTCTAAGAACTACACCTATCAAATCGGAGCCGATAACGAAGTAAATGTTACGTCAGCAGAGTTCAAAGTCAGTGTTACAATCAACCATACATCAACTTCAAATGGTACGACATCATCGAAAACAATTAAAATAAAGAGCGACAACGGCAATTACACATCTTTCAATGTAACGGTTACACTGACCACAAGAACAGAAGGCTTTATTTTTCAAACAAAATATTACACATACACATACAGCAAGTCTACGCCTCAACAAACAATAGTTACTGGTGGAACCCCAGCCAAAAACACCTTCAAGTACACTGAGATCATGAACGGTGACTGGTGCGAGAAATACTACCAGGAAGGCACCGACGATCTGGGCAAGTGGAGGATCCCGAACGAGAAGGAGCTCTACTTCATCCCAATGTACTGTGGTGAGGAGATTACCGGCAATCTCGCCGGTTACAAGCCTTCTGGAGCCCAAACCGAAACCGGAACCATGCGATACGCAGCCAAGACCAAATACAATCGAAACCTGATACATGACCCGTCAAATCCAGGTAATACATTCATGATCTACTACCTTCAGAAAGACGGATCGTCAGGTACGCCGATCGTAACAACCGGTCACGGACAGTCCGATGCGGACTTTACAATCCGATGCGTCCGTGACGCGCCTCAGGGTACCAGATCCTACGACTCCTCCTACAGTAGTGGAGGAACGGGCTTCGGACTGTAGAGGCTGACCTAAAGACTTAACCTATGGGTAAATGGATTAAACTCTTTAACACATAGGTTATGAAGCGTACATATTCAGCATCTGTGCTGATGGTGCTGGCGGCACTGATGGCCGCCTCCTGCGCCGACAACAACGAGACGGAGGTACTGGAACAGGAGTCGATCTCCCTTACCGGAGAAATAGGACAGATTCCGGTGACAAGAACCCAGATCGACATCGAGCCGACGGCAGACGGATCGGTAGGCATACTCTGGTCTGTCGGAGACAGAGTCGGCGTGTTCGGAAACACCACCACTAACGCCCCGTTCGACGGCACATTCTCCACTCCTGTGAGTTCCGGAGAGTTCAAAGGCTCGCTGAACACAAGCGACCCGCCAAGGTTTGCCTACTATCCTTACGTGGAAGGGGCGACGGACAGCAGAGCGATCCCGGTCAATGTGGCCTCAGTGCAGTACTACACGGACGAAGCTTCTATCGCCGCCAACGATGTGAAGGCCAGCGACACTCCCGTCAAAAAAGATGGAGGCTATGGGTTCATATTCAAGCCTCTGGTGTCCTTCCTGAAGGCGGAGGTGACATTCGGAAGCAAGCTTGACGAGGTCGCAAGCTCGGAGAGACTCCAGTCCATCATATTCAGACAGAAAGTTGAAGGGATCGCGGTGCCTCGCGCCTGGACCGGTGATTTCACGATGAATCTAACCAACCTGGCTTCGGGTCTTGCCGCTGTTGACGGAAAGACCTCATCCCAGATCACTGTGAAACTGGCGAAGGACGAGGAGGGAGGAATCCCGGTTGGCAGAAAGGCTGTCGTGTATGCCGCCATCGCGCCAGGCATCAAGAAAGGTGACAAGATCGAGATTCAATTATTGACTGACTCCCACAAGGTGTCATTCGAGGTCAATGCTCTCGTAGACTTCCAGGCCGGAGCATGCTACGACATCCCTCTGAACCTTGATGACCTGAAGCCGGAGAACAACTGCACGGTCGAAAACATCAGCACGACTCCACTGGAGTTCAAGAGTTTCGGGTTCGAAATCGCCAAGAACGAGTCAAGCCTTCTGAAGAAGACAGCGGTTCTGAACACTAGTACCTCCAAGACCGAAGTCAAGGCCGCGGAGGATTTCAGCTGCGCGATCGACAAGAACACCGGCACGGTCTCTTGCTGCATCCCTTACCTTTACAACTTCACGCTTGTACCGACGTTCACGGTACCTGAGGGAGTGAAGGTTCTTTGCAACGGTGAGGTTCAGGAAAGCGGTGTGTCAAGCCAGGATTTCCGGACTCCTGTTGAATATACCCTTGTCAGCGGCACGCAGAGAAAGGTGTTCACCGTTACCGTCACGAACACCGGACTGCCGGTGGTGGTTGTCAATGTCAACACTCCGGGAACAGTCAGCTTCCTTGACTTCTCCATCCCTGCCAAGGGTACAAAATGGAGCGAGGCCGACGACATCGCTGTCTACAAAAACGGTGTGGCGGACTTGAATAAGGCCGGTTGCAGCATCAGGCTCAGGGGAAACACGTCGTCCAATTACGACAAGAGGCCGATGGCTATCAAGCTGAACAAAAAGGCGGGCATCCTTGGGATGAAGGAGCACAAGAGATGGATTCTGCTCTCTCCGTGGACGGACATGTCACTCATTCGTAACTATCTGGCGTTCAACATCGCCCAGACTATCCAGAACCACTTCATCAACGGGCCGACAGACGGAAGCACCTTAGGTAAGGGACTGGTCTGGAATCCTTCAGGGCAGAACGTCGAGCTGGTCATCAATGGCATCCACGCCGGCAACTATCTTTTCTGCGAGCAGATCAAGATTAATAATAACAGGCTGAAAATGATAAACCCGATATTTGAGGATGTTGTCGAGACAAACACCAGCCCTACCGTGAAGGATTGCAGCTACCTTATCGAGTTCGACAATAATTACGACGAGACCTGGAGATTCAAAACCTCAACGCGTGAATTGCCTTGCTTGTTCAAGGATGACTTCACGGTCACAGCGAAGAATGGCACCACATATGATGGCAGCGCGATTTTCGAGAATCTGAAAACCTACATCAACGCCATCGAGAGCAACCTTACTAATGGTTATTACACAGAGGCCTACAAGAGTCTCGACATCAACTCTGTGATCGACTACTGGTTTGTCTACGAGATCGCGATGAACGACGAGATACAGCATCCGAAGAGTGTCTACATGTACAAGGACGGGGACGGAAAACTCTGCGCCGGGCCGGTGTGGGACTTTGACAGCCAGAACTTCACGAATGTGGACACGGAAAAGAACGCGTACTACTACCACACATGGAGTTCACTTCTCATCGAAAGGGCCATTAATAATAATGAGAACCCAAGGAGGTACTATATGTGGTGGCCTCTGTTGATGAAGGATCAGAACTACATCAATAGGGTCAAGGCTCGCTGGGCGGATGTCTACCCAGACTTGATTGATGTCGCCAACAGAGTCGTGGAGGAGAGGCGCACCGCAAACAGGCTTTCTGATGAGTATAACCGAAAGATTTGGAAGGTCGGTAATTATCTGGATGAGCATTGGCTGTGCGGTGACGAGAAGATGGAGTTCGACGATGTGATGGACAACCTCAAGTACTGCTACAACAAGCGTCTTGAGAACCTCAACAACACCATCACCAACCTTCGTAAGTGGAACTGATCACACAATACCGATGAATCTCTGATCTTACCCTTTGATTATTAACGGCAATTTTGCTGATTTTGCGTTCCGGTGAGAGGTCTTGCTCAGGCCTCTCACCGCTTTTGTGAAGAGTCATTTCTCCACTATAGGGAACAGTAAACTCTGAGTTATTCAATTTAATATACCTATAATCCCTGATCCAGTATATGCCGTAATTTATTTACGGATACGTTGTTTTTTTGTACCTTTGTAGTCAAAATATCACTAATCAATATTGTCATGTTAACGAGATTTGCAGTTAAGAACTATAGAGGGTTCAAGAATCGTATCGAGTGGGACTTGTCTCATCCGAGCAATTATACGTTCAATAACGATGCAGTACGTAATGGCATTGTAAAGAACGGTATTATCTACGGACCGAATGGAGCCGGTAAGTCGAACTTCGGATTGGCAATATTCGACATTGCCAACCATCTTTCTCACAAGTGGAAGAAGCCTGATTACTATCTGAATTATGCATGTGCGTCATGCCACAACGAGCCGGTTGATTTCGATTACACATTTTCTTTCGACGGTCATGTGGTAGTATACAGTTACAGTAAAATAGCATCGGAACTGAAAGGCGATATCATCAGCGAAAAGCTAATTGTAGACAAAAAAGAGATTCTTGTTAAAGACAAAGACGAATTGGCTATTTCCGAAGAATTTGGCTTGACCGCCGTTGCCATTCAGAATCTTAAAGATAGTGCCAACAACATTTCTATAGTAAACTATCTATTGAGTTCTGTGCCACTTCCCAAAGACCATGCCCTGCTACAACTTCGCGATTTCGTAGAGAATATGCTATTCTTCAGAAGTCTCGACTACCGTGAATTCATTGGCTTGAAGGAAGGTGGCAGCAACGTGGAAGAGTATATCATAAAGAACAACCTTGCTGACGACTTTGCAACTTATTTGAAAGAAGTAAGTGGTCAGGAGTATGAGTTTGCACCTAACACGAAGGGCGACAACATTCTCTTCTGCATAATGAACGGTGTGAGAATTCCGTTCCAATGGGTTGCATCCACAGGCACAAGGAATCTGGAGTTGCAGTATTATTGGCTGAAAGAGATGGACAACGCTTCGTTCGTCTTCATCGACGAGTTTGATGCTTTCTACCACCACGAACTATCATATAAGATTTGCAAGCGATTGTTTGAAGGCAACAACCAGGTGTTCGTAACCACCCACGACACATTCCTTCTTTCCAATGACTTGCTTCGTCCTGATTGTTTCTTTATCCTCAGGAACAACGAAATAAAGGCTATTTGTGACTTGACGGACAAGGAACTTCGTTTTGCCCATAACTTGGAGAAACTATATAGAGGCGGAACTTTTGGCCTATGATTCTGTTTGTATTTGAAGGCGACGAGCGTGAGCCTCGCCTGTATAGAACATTGGAAAGACTCTATTTCCCGAAGGTAAATGACAATATCATTTGTTCTTTCGGGAATAACATATATGACCTTTACAATGAGCTGAAGGAATATGAAGACGGTGGAGATATTGTTTCTGTCATGCGAGAACGCTTGGCAGCAAGAGGTGACTCCATCTTGAACGGTATCAGAAGTTCAGACATTTCGGAAATATTCCTATTCTTTGACTATGACTTCCAACACTCTCACCTTTCGCTTGAAGAAATCAATCAAAGAGTAGAAGAGATGCTGGCATTGTTTGCAGACGAAACCGAGAACGGAAAGCTCTACATCAACTACCCGATGATTGAGTCCATCCGCTATACCAAGGAACTTCCCGACAACGATTATGCCAACTATGTAGTAAGCAGAGAAGAGTGTAAGGATTTCAAACGTCTGGCTCGTAATTTTTCGGCTTATGACAGTCTCGACCACATCTTGCTCAAGGATGGCGAAACGCCGACCAAGGAAAAGTATATGAAGGTGAAAGACAACTGGCAATTTCTTAAGCAGATGAATGTCAGTAAAGCTAACTTGCTTATAGCAGGAGTAAATGCGATGCCAAAGGAGAAGTCTGTTGTCAATCAGCTATCAATATTCGAAAGGCAACTCTTGCTCCATGTCAAACCCAATAGAAGTGTTGCTGTATTAAATTCTTTTCCTATTTTCATCTACGAGTATATGAAATAACAATGTGCATACGGTTCCTTATTTATGAACCGCAAAGATACTCCGGTGGAGTTATGCGGAAAAGACGGGGTTTACCGAATGCTTACGACTGATCACACCACACCGATGAATTTCTGATCTTACCCTTTGATTATTAACGGCAATTTTGCTAATTTTGTGTCCCGGTGAGAGGTCTTGCTCAGGCCTCTCACCGCTTTTGTGAAGAGTCATTTCTCCACTATAGGGAACAGTAAACTCTGAGTGTAAGCATTCGATAAAGTACGACTGTCAGTTTGCTCACGAAGGCCGCCTGCGAGTCACGCTCGTGAGCCAGAACGCTTGTTTTGCTCACGAAGGCCACCTGCGGGTCACGCTTGTGAGCAGGAACGCCTGTTTCGCTCACGAAGGCCGCCCGCGGGTCACGCTTGTGAGCAGGAACGCCCGTTTCGCTCACGAAGGCCGCCTGCGGGTCACGCTCGTGAGCCAGAACGCCTGTTTTGCTCACGAAGGCCGCCTGCGAGTGTAAGCAAATCCGTTGATGACCGATAACAAAAAACCGTTCTTATCGAAATCCGGCATTAGCGAGGTCGGATTGATCTCAGCAAGACATGTATTGATTACAATATCGAAGTTACAGATTTTATCCATGCATCATTGCTTACATTAACTATTATTATTCTGAATGTCAAAACTTATGATCTCAAACATCCAATCGGCACAACATACACTCCATCTGTTCGTTTATAGGCAAAGTCACCAACACCTGTCAGCACCATACAAAAAGCAGGGGCTTTCATTCGGGAGGTGTCTATGATATTTGAAAGTGCCATTAAGGTTTTTGCACCGTCCTCAATCAACTTTTCTCCACCTAACTTTATTTCAATAAGACCATATGAGCCATTACGCAAATGTACCACAGCATCACATTCCAAACCATTCTTGTCTCTATAATGATATACAGAGCCATCCAAGGCATCGGCATAAACCCTAAGATCTCGAATGCACATTGCCTCAAAAAACAACCCAAATGTATTCAGGTCATTAATTAAATCATTAGGACCTAGTCCAAGAGCTGCCACACCAACTGACGGGTCGACATAGTACCTTGTGTCTGATGTGCGAACAGCGGTTTTACTTCTTAAGTTGGGATTCCACGCCGGCATATCCTCTATTATGAATATTTTCCGCAAGGCAGTAAGGTATGAATCTATTGTTTCATCACTTACATCCTCCGGTTCATTTGCTGATATATCGGCAAGGATTGTCGCGATACTTGCTTGAGAGCCTTGATGTCTGGCATAAGAACGCATAATTCTCTTTGCCCGTTCGGCATCTCGTTTTACGTTGTCAACTCGTGATATATCGCTATTTGTTATCGCTTTATAATATTCTGTCGCCTGCAATAGTGCTGCCTTTTCTGTTTTCTTTTGCAAAGCCTTAGGCCACCCTCCACGGCAAACAACAAAAGCAAGCATCGGCAATGTAAGTTTATTCAAAGCTCCTATTTTATCAGGTGTAAGAAACAAATCCGATAGGCTTATCTCACCAGTAGAGTCGCCGGATTCCCACAAACTCATAGGGCGCATGGTAAGCCATCCGTATCTTCCAGTACCTGTATGATGAATATCTTTAGCTTCAGCAGGCACCGCAGAACCTGTAAGCATAAATTGTCCATCTTCGCCTCTATGGTCTACCTCAAATCGGATGGCATCCCAAAATTGGGGAACTTCCTGCCATTCATCAATCAAACGAGGAGTTTCCCCCTCAAGCAAAAAGCTAATATTTGTTTGCGCCATCTGTTTGTATTGCTGCTGTTTGGTAGGGTCATCCATATAAATAATGCTTTTAGCCTATTGCTCTGCTGTAGTTGTTTTGCCACAAGCCTTGGGACCTTCTATCAAGACAGCACCCATTGCCTCTAATTTATCACGTAGCAGTTGATCTGCTATTCGATTCTTATATTCCATAGAATTATATTTTGGTGCAAAGATAGTGCATTCCTTTGTAATTCAATTCATTTTGAATATTATTTTGGAAAAATGGCGTATTTATATTTGGATATTTGGCTTTATTTTGATTGGGAATTTGGCGTGCACTTATTTTAAACATTTATCGACAGAAGCAAATGTAAGAGATTGACATGAAAATGATTAGAGGCTATTTTAAAGAGAATAAGGCTTCGTTCCTTAACAGTACCACATTCTATGTGGACAGAACCGTCATAGAGACCAATGAATGTTACCCTGCGGTTTATAAACCCCGAATCGTCTGATCGGGTAATAAGGTGACACACTCTCTATTCGCGATGAAAGGGGCGAAGATGCCGTTAGACATTCCGATTATCAACTCTAAACACCATTTAATATCATGAAGACAAGTTCATTTTTAGTTGCCGCTACACTCTGCGCATCTGTGCTGTTCGCGGCCTGCAGTGAGAAAATGATAACAGACGAGGAACTGCTTGCGGAACAGCGGGTGGCCACGTTTGAGGAAGAAAGTGAGAATGAGCCTGTAACCAGGGCTTGTACCTCAAACGGAGCTTGGATGTCCGGATTAGATGACGCGACTCCATTCGCCAGACTCTCTATTCCTGGTACACACGACGCTGTCACAGGAGACGGAACGGCATTTTCGATCGGAAGGACACAAAGCCTTGGGCTGTCGGCACAATGGGATCTTGGAATCCGGGCGTTCGATTTCAGACCGGGCTACCGCAACGTGCGTGTCAGGGCGTTCAAATACAAGAATGAGCTTCACGTCTACCATGGATTCATTCCTACCAAGACTTCTTTCAAGGCTGCGGTTCAGACACTTATGAACAAAATCGACAAGAATCCGTCAGAATTTGCCGTGGTCATCATGCAGTTCGAGAACGGAAGTCCTTTCTACAACGACCGCTCAGTGTGGAACTCCCTGATGAGTGAGTTCCTTGGGAGCGAGGAACTGTTCCCGTCAAGATTCAGGATTGATTATCGTCCAGACTTGACCGTGGGTGACCTTAGAGGCAAGATTCTAATTCTGTCACGTGATGCCTACGCCGATGAACCAATCACCGGAGGCTACATCTCAGGATGGAGTTTCGCCGAGAAAGGAACGACCAATGCCAGGATCACCAGCCGCATTGCAGAGGGAGTGCTTGGAGTTCAGGACTACTATCACGTTGAGAAGCCGGAGGTCAAAGTGAAAGCGGTGAGCGATTTTATGGACTGGGCATCCGACAACTCTGTAAAAAATGCTTGGACAATCAACCACACTTCAGGCTACACAGGTGTAATCTCCACAGACAACACCTATCGCGAGAACGCTGCCAACAACAACCCAACCGTCTATCGCCGCTTGATCAACGGAGAGTGTTCCGCAACAGGAATGATCATGATGGACTTGGTAGGCAACTTTAAGTCCGGACGCTACGAGGTCTATGGCGATCTCCTGCCTCAGGCCATCATCAACAACAACTTCAATTACTTCAAAAAATAGTGTTCCTTTGACACCGGACAAGGAGCATGCATTTTAGCCCCCAACCCGGTGACCATTCCATAGGCAGCGGCGGCCAAAAGTTTGGCCGCCGCTGCTATTTTCAAAACCATGCGCACAATGAGGAGGCTGAAGGCCGCCCGCGGGTCACGCTTGTGAGCAGGAACGCCTGTTTTGCTCACGAAGGGCGCCCGCGGGTCACGCTTGTGAGCAGGAACGCCCGTTTCGCTCACGAAGGCCGTCCGCGGGTCACGCTTGTGAGCAGGAACGCCTGTTTCGCTCACGAAGGGCTTGGCACTTAGTACATATTCGACTTCTGACCTACTTTACTGGCGTGCTGTCGTGGTTACTGGCGGCGGTACCCCTGAATGAATATTCCTTGGCGAACATATTCGTTAAAATTATCCGTGATAAGTGGGAGTAGTTATTGCGAAAATGGTTATTTTTTGCAAAATGTTTTTTTTGTTGGTAGATGCCTTGGGTAAGAAAGAGTGTGCCGGTGGCATATTATTGACGGCTAAGGATTATCTACCAAAAAGATTTGGACAGGCTGGAGAGGTTGAACAGATTGAACAGAATGAACAGATTGAACAGAATGAACAGGCTGAACAGGTTGAACAGATTTGTTTAACGAATACATAGACGAATACATAGTTAGTTAACCTTAATAATTTGGTAGAAAATGGTTAAAGTCAATTTGGGAGGATGCGCCTCCTTTGTCAAGGATGAAGATTACAAGAAATACGTCGGCAAGGCTCTTGAGGCCTTCGATGTACTTGAAAGCGAGAGCGGTGCGGGCAACGACTTCCTCGGATGGAAGCACCTGCCATCGCAGACGCCGGAGTCACTGATCGCCGATTGCGAGGCGGTACGTGACTGCTGGAAGGCGAAAGGTGTCAACCTGGTGGTCGTTATCGGCATCGGTGGATCCTATCTCGGAGCCCGTTGCGCCATCGAGGCACTCTCCCACAATTTCGCCAAGCAGCTTGGCGGGGCGAAAGAGGCTCCGGAGGTTGTCTTCGCAGGTAACAATCTTTCCGAAGAGTACCTCGCGGAGCTGATGGATCTTGTGGCCGAGAGGAATGTCGCCACCGTGGTGATCTCCAAGTCCGGCACCACAACCGAGCCTGCGGTCGCGTTCAGGATCGTCAAGGAACACATCGAGAAGACCTACAAAGACGCTTCCGAAAGGATTGTCGCCATCACCGACGCTCACAAGGGAGCCCTCAAGACCCTCTCCACACAGGAAGGCTACAAGACATTTGTCGTTCCGGACAACGTGGGAGGCCGGTTCTCCGTCCTCACTCCGGTCGGACTTCTGCCGATCGTGCTGGCGGGATTCGATGTGCGCGAGATGATCGCCGGCGCTGTCGAGATGGAGAAGGCTCATCCATCGAGAAATGGGAGACCGGCTCTCCTGAGCTGAAAAAGATCTACGAGATCATGACCAGAACCGACGGCATCTACGGAGGCCGCTTCAGCGGAGCCGGATTCAAGGGCTGCTGCATGGCCTTGATCGACCCGTCGTTCAAGGAGGGAATATTCAAAAAAGTCGAGACTGAGTATCTTGCCGAGTTCCCGGATCTGCGGGGGCATTACTCGGCCTGCATCTGCCACAGCGCGGACGGCGTGAAAATTTAGAAGCCAAGTCATGAAATGCCTGATCCTTGCCGCCGGTTATGCGACGCGGCTTTACCCTCTGACGAAAAATTTTCCAAAACCCTTACTGAAAATCAAGGACAAAGCCATCCTTGACTGGCTGATCGACGACATGCTGGTCATAGCCGGAGACAATGTGCTGGATTTCAGCCTCGTAAGGTTCATTGAATATGCCCGCGCAAAGGGTACGTCCTGCATCATGCGCTTCTTCGAGCCTTCGGAGCAGCGCCTTCGCAAATGCGGTGTCGTGGAGGTCAGCTCCGAAGACCTCGTGCTTGGCATGGAGGAGAAGCCGTCAGAGCCTCGCTCCCACTGGTGCTGTCCCCCGTTCTACTACTACACCCGCAAGGACGCAAGCCTGATCTCCGCCGGCATCACCGCCGGCTGCGGCACCGACGCTCCCGGCAGCTACATAGCATGGCTCTCCACCCAGACCCCTGTCCACGCAATGGAGATGCCCAGACACCGCTACGACATCGGCAACCTTGAAAGCTACCACACCGTCTGCGAACAGTACGACGGAATCCAGCCGACTGCCACGAAGTGACTCGTGAGCATCCTGACGGACGAGGACAATCGAGTAGGAGGAAAACGAAGTGGTTTTCTTTCTACTTTCGTTTTTCGACCTCTCACACCACCGTACGTGCGGTTCCGCATACGGCGGTTCCTTATCTTACGTGCAATCTTTCCCGCCGCACGGGCGCGACGCTGATGTATCTGGCCGGAATGGACATCTACGACATCATGAAGATTACGGGGCATTCGACCCCGATGATGCTGAACAAGTACATCAAGGCGGACCAGCTGGAGGTGGTGGAGAAGATTACCGACAAATATGACTATTCTGACTAGCCGGTACGGTATAATTTGCTAAATTTGCGTAAGATATATGAACGTTATGGAGACAAAAGATATCGCAAACGTCAATGTAGACGCCCTGTTTGAAAGAATCTCGGCCCTTATCGAGGAGTCCAGAAAGAAGGTGGCTACGGCTGTAAACATCGCCGAGGTGTACACCAAGTACGAAATCGGCCGCTATATTGTGGAGGATGAACAGGAGGGAAAGGCCAGGGCTGCGTATGGAAAACAAGTGCTTCCAATTCTTTCGCAGAAACTGACCGATAAGTTCGGTGGTGGTTGGTCTCTCGAGACACTTAAAAGCGCCCGAAAATTCTATTCGGTATATGCACCTCTGGCAATTGGGTCAACGGCGTTGACCAAATCGGCCAAAGGAACCGGCAAAACGAATTTGGTAAACAGTGTTGACCAAATTCAAATCGCCCCTGCAGAGCCCCACAAGTTCGTTTTGAGCTGGAGCCACTACCTCGTTTTGATGCGCATCAAAGATGATGGCGCACGAAGTTTTTATGAAGAGGAATGCGCCAAGCAGAACTGGGGTGTACGTTGGCTTCAGCGACAGGTGGGCAGCAGCCTGTACGAACGCATCGCTCTGAGTAGCGACAGGGACAAGGTCGTACGCATGGCCAAGGAGGGTGAAATCATAGAGAAGCCTGCCGACATCATCAAGAATCCCGTCACCCTCGAGTTTCTCGGGCTGAAGCCGGATGCCGCATATTCCGAGACCAAACTGGAGAATGCCATCATCGACAAGATGCAGACCTTCCTGTTGGAGATGGGAAAGGGCTTCCTGTTCGAGGCCCGTCAGAAGAGATTCACTTTCGATGAGGACAACTTCTACGTGGACCTCGTCTTCTACAACCGCCTGCTCCAGTGTTACGTGCTCATAGACTTGAAGGTTGACAAACTGACGCATCAGGACCTCGGCCAGATGCAGATGTACGTCAACTATTACGACCGCTATAAGAAACAGGACTTCGAGAAGCCGACGGTCGGTATTCTGCTCTGCAAGGAGAAGAACGACGCCCTCGTTGAACTGACTCTTCCGAAGGATTCCAACGTCTATGCGGCCCAGTACGAGCTCTATCTGCCCGACAAGAAAGAGTTGCAGGCCAAGCTAAAGTCTTGGATTGAAGAGTTCGAAGAGCAGGAGGAAAAGAATAGCCTAAAATGAGCCGTTCCAAAGCATAATTTCTGTAGTAAGGATGCCAAAACGGCCAACAGTCCCTATCCAAGGTCAGATAACTGTTCTGTCTAAGGATTTTCCAAACGGTACGATAATTTCGCATACTTATCGCCATTTGGTATGGGAGACTGATGTCGTGCCTACGGCAAACAGTTCTTCGTACAGAATCCGTATTGACTATACTCTCGATGATGCGCCAAAGATTTATGTTGTGCGCCCAGAAAAACTAAGGCTTGCAACCGGGCAGGATAAGCTGCCCCATGTATTCAGCACCCCTGAACAGCAGATTTGCCTGTTCTATCCTGGATTCAAGGAGTGGCTGCCGTCAAATCTTCTGGCGAGGACAATAGTCCCGTGGGCATCAGAATGGCTAATGTTCTATGAACTATGGCTGATTACAGGTGAATGGCTGGTCGGTGGCATAGATCACACTTCGCGAAAGCAGTCATCCGATTTTTCTCGTTCCGAATCAGATGAAAAGGAATGAAAAAGAGAGAGGGTGTGAAATCACATCCTCTCTCTTATTATCTGATTATCATCTGATTATCCGATCGTCTTTACTGCTCGTCAGGACCTTGGTCGTCCGGGCCGTTCTGTGGACCGGCCTGCGGGCCGTAAGGGTTCTGAGGTCCCTGCTGGGCACCGGCCTGGGCGGCGCGGTTCATGTCCTCTGAGGCGGCGTTCCAAGCCTTCGTGAGTTCCTCGGTGTAGCGGTCGATGTCAGAGATGTTCTGATTCTTGACAGCCTCCTTGAGGGAGCCGAGGGCTGACTCGATGGCTGACTTCTTGTCAGCAGGAATCTTGTCGCCGTAGTCCTTCAGGTTCTTGTCGGACTGGAAACAGAGAGCGTCGGCGTTGTTGATCTTGTCAACCTTCTCCTTGGCCTCCTTGTCGGCGGCCTCGTTGGCCTTCGCCTCGTCACGCATCCTCTGTATCTCGTCGTCAGACAGACCTGATGAAGCCTCGATTCTGATGTTCTGTTCCTTGCCGGTAGCCTTGTCCTTGGCGGACACGTTCAGGATACCGTTGGCGTCGATGTCGAAGGTAACCTCGATCTGAGGTATCCCCCTCGGAGCCGGAGCTATTCCGTCCAGATGGAAGAGACCGATCTCCTTGTTGTCCTTCGCCATAGGACGCTCACCCTGAAGCACGTGGATCTCTACAGAAGGCTGGTTGTCAGCCGCGGTGGAGAACACCTGAGACTTGTGGGTAGGGATGGTCGTGTTGGACTCGATGAGCTTTGTCATCACACCACCGAGGGTCTCGATACCGAGTGACAGCGGAGTGACATCAAGCAGAAGCACATCCTTCACATCACCTGCGAGCACACCGCCCTGGATTGACGCGCCGATGGCCACAACCTCGTCTGGGTTGACACTCCTGTTAGGCTCCTTGCCGAAGAACTCCTTGACAAGTTCCTGTACCTTAGGGATACGTGTTGAACCACCCACGAGAAGAACCTCATCAATATCGGAAGCGTTCAGACCGGCGTCCTTGAGCGCCTGACGGCAAGGCTCGATAGACCTCTGGAAGAGGTTGTCGCAAAGCTGCTCGAACTTGGCTCTGGTAAGAGTCTTTACAAGGTGCTTAGGAATTCCGTCAACCGGCATGATGTAAGGCAGGTTGATCTCGGTCGATGTCTGGTTGGACAGCTCGATCTTGGCCTTCTCGGCGGCTTCCTTCAATCTCTGAAGGGCCATAGGGTCTTTCTTCAGGTCGATTCCGCCGTTCTCGTTGGCAAACTCCTGGGCGAGCCAGTTGATGATCTCCTGATCGAAGTCGTCACCTCCAAGGTGTGTGTCACCGTTGGTTGACTTAACCTCGAAGACTCCGCCACCAAGCTCAAGGATGGAAATATCGAATGTACCACCACCAAGGTCATACACAGCGACCTTCATGTCCTTGTTCTTCTTGTCAAGACCGTAAGCCAGGGCTGCGGCCGTAGGCTCGTTGATGATTCTCTTGACATCGAGTCCGGCGATCTTGCCGGCCTCCTTTGTGGCCTGACGCTGTGAGTCTGAGAAGTAGGCCGGAACTGTGATGACAGCCTCGGTGACTTCCTGACGGAGGTAGTCCTCGGCGGTCTTCTTCATCTTCTGGAGAATCATCGCTGAAATCTCCTGAGGTGAATAGAGCTTGCCGTTGATGTCAACACGCGGAGTGTTGTTCTCACCTCTGACAACCTTGTAAGGCACTCTGGCGATCTCCTTCTGAACCTGTTCGTAAGTCTCACCCATGAATCTCTTGATGGAGAAGACTGTGTTCTGCGGGTTCGTGATGGCCTGACGCTTTGCAGGGTTACCGATCTTTCTTTCACCGCCATCGGTAAAGGCGACTACTGAAGGGGTGGTTCTTTCACCCTCGTTGTTGATTATGACGGTTGGCTGATTGCCTTCCATGACCGCAACGCACGAATTCGTGGTTCCAAGGTCGATACCAATAATTTTTCCCATATTCTTAATCTCCTATTATTCTTTTTTGTTTTTCGTTATTCTTTTTGTTTCTCGCCCGACCCCGTTCACCGGATCTGGGCATCATTCTTTCTTTTGCCCAGCCAGATCCGAAGTGCAGCGTTTTTCTTTCGCCTTCTTCGTTCCCGAAGCCGGACGCAAGGAGTATTATCGAATGTTATGCCATTCCCTTGAATATGACAATTTGGCAGATTCGCCATCATCTGACGAAGAATCACGGCCACCATCCCTGCAAATATGGACACTTCGGCAAGCTCAGTGACCGCGCGACACTCCCCAGCAGCACTTCCGCCCCTTTCCGCCGCCCAAGGGTGCCGCGCGACACTCTCCGGTGACACTTCCGCCCCTTTCCGTTGCCCAAGGGTGCCGCGCGACACTCTCCGGTGACACTTTCGTCCCTTTCCGTTGCCCAAGGGTGCCGCGCGACACTCTCCGGTGACACTTCCGCCCCTTTCCGCCGCCCAAGGGTGCCGCGCGACACTCTCCGGTGACACTTCCGCCCCTTTCCGTTGCCCAAGGGTGCCGCGCAATGCGTCAGGAGAACTATTCAAACAGTTTATTGAGCACCGCAACCTCAACATGGATCTTGCGGGCAATTCGTTTTGTGTCAACGCGGTACTTCCTTTTCAAGATCAAAGCCAAGCGGCACTTATCATCAACTCCCAAATCTTTGACAGAGTCCACCTTGAAATGATCCCGAAGAACCTGATTGACAATCTCGTTCAACTCATTCTCCGAAAATATAATCATCTCACCGACACCCTCGGCAATCTTAAGGTAAGCGTCAAAGTTCCTCACAAGCCCTGAACTAAACCTCCACGAGTTCACAAGCATCCGCTCCGCCTTACCATTAAGGACATAGGACTCCGGAAGAATGAATCCCCGAGGACGATTAAAAAGGTAATTCCCCGGAAGCCTGATTTTAGTCCTGAATATCCTCATCGCTTCCCTGCATGACATGTCAGCTACTTTAATCTTGTCATATAGTCTGTCCACATCGCTGAAAATCAAATTCGCGGATCCCCAGATATAGCCACTTGCCATGAGATCCGGCCTGGCCTTCAACGGATTCCTCGCGATATAGATTATCGTGTCCACCAATTGCCGCTCATCGTTCACTTTCACCATCTTAAACCCATAGTCTATCGGAAGCGGAGGAAAACCATCCTCTTTGAGTTTCCGATTGATCCTTTCCTTGACGAACAAGAAAAACCTGACGATGTCCTCTCCGGATCCATGAACGAGAATATGGCAATGATTGGCCATCAGCACGAACACGATGACGGACAGCTCGCAGACATATTGCCCGATGGCCACGCTGTTCATTCCGTCGGCATATTCATCATCACTGTTGAACAGCTGTCCGGTTTCGATAGAGTCGAAGATGACGTGGTAATACCACTTAGGTTGTTTTCTGTACTCCTTCAAGAGTTCATTGAGTTTGTGACTGCCCATATAATCTAAATTCAGGTTCACCGCAATATAGCATCTTTCCCGCACTCTCATATTCAAAAACATAAAAACTTTCATTAAGAAACAGAAATTTCTGTTTTTTTGCCCTGCGATGCTCAAAAAAGATTATTTACGCCTATAGCAATAAAATTCATAGCATCTAATTTCCAATAACTTACACCAAATTTCACGAAAGCGGTCCACTTTAGGCTCGCACGTCATATAATGAATATCATGAACTCTGTTTTTCAAGTCTCTCATCCGCAATTTCTTCGGTAACAAAAATGAGGACAAACGTTACCCAACAGTGTCACCTGTCACTCTCCAAAAACGGAAAGTGGCAGATATGCTTCCCAAGAGTGCGACGCTGGTCACCGCGCAGATGTCGAATAACTCTTCAAAATGTCGCTTATGAGTGCCAGACAACACCCTCGGGAAACGAAAAGCGGACTAAACGTTTCCCGAGAGTGTCACCTGTCACTCTCCGAAAACGGAAAGTGGCAGATATGCTTCCCAAGAGTGCGACGCTGGTCACCACGCAGATGTCGAATAACTCTTCAAAATGTCGCTTATGAGTGCCAAACAACACCCTCGGGAAACGAAAAGCGGACTAAACGTTTCCCGAGAGTGCAGAATACTCTCTTGAGAAGCAAAAGAGGTCAAAAGTGCTACCCTTAGAGAATACATGATCACTTACGGAATCGATAACGTGAGTGGTAAAGCAAGAACATACTCTTCTAAAAGCGGAAAATCCACGCCAAAGAACCTTCCCTAATCACGACGGCAGCGTTATCCGAAGAAAATGCTGCCGTCGTATGCGTTTTTGCCCTCGACAGGAGCAATATTTGATGTTTCCGCTCCCGTCGTCGCACACTACATTGATGACCGACCTCGCAGCCAGCCGCACGTGAATATCTCACATCTAAAAGCGGTTGATCTCGTCGTCGGCCGAACCGCTGCCGTGGTACTTATCCTTGAAACTGTTGAAATTATAGGTGATGGAGGCGATGACGCAACGGTTGAAGCTGTTCACCTTTCGGTTCTGCACCACGAATTTGACTCTCTTCACGTCACTCAACCTTGACCAGTCAAACAGGTCCTCAGCCTTCAGCGTCACTGTAAGCCTCTTCTTGAGCAATTGCTTCTGAACCATCACGTTGAAAGATGCGCGGCTGTTCTGGTCATAGATGCCGTGATGTCCTTTTAGGTTCCAGTAAAAATCACCACGCAAAAGCCAGTCGCCTTTCAGTTCGACAGCGTTCTGGAAAGCCAGGAGGCCGTAAGGACGATTATAACTAGTCTCGGAACCGTTGTACGCAAGCGTAAAGTAAGGCTTGTACACTCCTGCCGTCAGGGTCGGCCTCCAGCAGCCAATAACCGGAGCCACAACGCATTGCGCGCCTAACTGCTGGAATCTGTCGGCATTTGTTGACATCCAGGCTACCGTTCCGGGTTTGCCGGCGATGGCCACTACCGTAGGATGGATATAGTCCTTGATATACTGGTAATCCACTTTGAAGTCGAAAATGCCGTAATCCAGACTGAACTCAGCGTCATAGACATATTGCGGTTTCAGATAAATGTTCCCTTGTTCGTAATGGTATTGGTTGTTGTAACTTATACTGTTGTTCAGCTGACGGAACGAAGGGCGGTTGACCCTGCTGCTGAAATCTAGGTTCAGCTCCACTTTTCCGAGAGACGAAGAAAGTGACGGGGAAGGCAGAATGCCCGAATAATCAGCCTAGTTCTTCACTTCCCCTTGATCCGTGTTGATTGCTTGGACATATTCATAGCGAAGTCCAAGGCTTCCTCTCCACTTTTCGGACGATAAACGGTAGGAAACAAATCCCGCATACTTGGTCTCCTTGTTCCTAAACATGTCATCGGCAATCTAGCCTTCCGCATTGACACCTGCAAACTCAAAACAGACAAAGTAACAAAATCCAAGATCGGCCTGCAAAAATAATGATTATTTGTCAGTTCACCTACTCCTCCCCACAACCATTCCGACCGCAGCACCATCTCCGAGGAACAAAAAAGGGTCTAAACGTCGCTCAAGAATTCCGCACTGCACGCTTGGGGAACGATTTTGACATGAAACGTACCCCGAGAGTGTCGGGCAATACCCTTGAGGAACGATAATGGTATAAAATGTCGCTCAAGGGTGTCGCACGACACGCTTGGGGAACGATAAAGGCATGAAATGTCGCCCGAGGGAGCAGTGCGGCAATGTCGGGGAGCAACATGGGGCTGGAATGTAACCTTAGGAGACGGACGGATCACTGGCGGATTACAGGACAGATTTATGGAGGGATCTTCGGCTACGGAATCTTGCTGGAATGTCGCTCAAGGGTTCCGCACAGCACGCTTGGGGAACGATAAAGGCATGAAACGTCACCCGATGGTGTCACACGACACGCTTGGGGAACAATTTAGGCATGAAACGTCGCCCGAGGGTGCGGCGCGGCACGCTCGAGTGACGTTTTGGGGCTGGAATGTCGCTCTGGCTCTTGGGCGAGGACAGAGGCTTCGGCTAGCTACTTCAAAGTGTACTCTACTACCAAAGCGGTGGTTGGTGGAACGATGGTGGAGTCAGAGATCTGGACGGGGGCGCCGGTGAGGACGTTGCGGCCGGTGGTTAGGTCGGAGGCGATCTCGGAGTAGTGGGACCACGGGATGGTTTTCGGCTCCGGGGAATTGTTCACGTACACGAAGACCTTGTCGGTGTCGTTGTAGCGGAAGAAGGCGTATGTGTTGTCACGGCCGAGGAAGTGCATGGTGCGGCCGGTGTGGATCACGTCCTTGGTCTTTCTCCACTGGAAGAGGGTCTTGGCATAGTCGTGAAGCTCAGCGAGTTGTCCCTGCGGGATTGTTTTTCCGCCGACTGTGACGGTGGCGGAGGCACGGCCTTCATCGGTGAACAGATCAACCTTGTCGCCTTCCCAGCCGCCAGGGAAATCCATCCTCAACTCGCCGTCGCTCTTGTAGGTCTTGCCGGTGGCGAATCCCATCTCGTCACCGTAGAAAATCTGAGGGATTCCACGGACTGTGGCCAGAAGGGTGTAGGCGATCTTCAACTTGTCCGAATTCTGCCTCCAGGCGTCAGCGACACGATAATGGTCGTGGTTGGAGAGGAATATCAGCATCTTGGACACATCATGATAGGTTGCGTCGTGAGAGAGGGCTGAATATACCCGGACCATTCCCTGTCCCCACTGCGGCTCGTCCTCGCAAAGAGCGGCGTTGATCGCCTCCTGGAGAGGGAAATCCATAATCGAAGGCAAGTGGGAGTCGAAACCGTCACGGTTGGCGTTGCCGCCCTGCCAGTAGGCAAGCTGGTCGATGTTGGAGTCCCAGCACTCACCCACGATGTTGAAGTTTGGATATTCATTCATCACGGCCTCGCACCACTTGCTCATAGGGACTTTCTCGTTGTACGGGTAGGTGTCCACACGCAGGCCGTCCTGGCCGGAGAACTCGGTCCACCAGATCGCCCATTGCTGAAAGTATTTCAGCATGAACGGATTGTCGAGATTCATGTCAGGCATCGAAGGCACGAACCAGCCGCTGACCTGTAAATTCGCATCGTACTGCGACGCGTTCGGATCCATCGCCGTTGAAAAGGCGATGTTCGAGCCGGTATATTCAGGAAACTGATGGATCCAGTCCTTGAACGGAAGATTATTCATCCACCAGTGGCCGGTGCCACAGTGGTTGGTCACGATGTCCATTATCACTTTCAGACCCTTCTCGTGGGCTTTGGCGACATATTCCCTGTACTGGGAATTGCTGCCGAAACGTGGGTCGATGCGGTAGTAGTCGCCACAGGCATAGCCGTGGTAAGACCCCTCGGACTGGTCGTCCACCAGAAGCGGAGTACACCAGACGGCGGTGGCACCAAGGTCGGCGATGTAGTCCAAGTGATCGATAATGCCCTGAAGATCACCACCGTGGCGGCCAAACGGCTCGCTGCGGTCAGCCTTCTCGGCGGTGTCATCAGTGTTGTCATTTCCCTTGTCGGCGTTGGCGAAACGGTCGGGGCAGATCAGATAGATAAGATCCGAAGTTGTGAAACTGCCACGCTCGGCGGAACCTTCCTCCCTCGCGGCGATCCGGTACGGATAGCGGAAGGAACTGCCATCCTTCGTGAATATGATGCCGTACTCACCGGGCTTAGCCGATGAGCTTACGGCCACGTCAACAAAAAGATAGTCAGGGCTGTCCGCCTTATGGATCTCCTTGACGCCGACACCTTCTCCCTCGATCCTGACATCATAGCCGGCGATGCCATCGCCGTGGATCATCAGCTGGAGAGGGGTCTTCATGCCCACCCACCAGCTCGGCGGCTCCACGTGCGAAACCCTTGACTCCGGGACAGTTATACTCCAGTTCCACGGAGACTGCAACTGAACGCTGACGATCACGCTGTCCTGGTCCAAAGCGCGCTTGAAGACCAGAGCGGAATCGGTGCAGGAAAGCACCTCGAAGGACGGATTGTCAGAATCCAGAGCCGGATGAGCGTGCTTCACCTCATTGAGATAGGTGTAGAAATCCGTGGTGGCGTTGTGGTGCCAGTCCGGCATCGGATCCTTCTCGAAGAACTCGAAACGGTGGTTGTAGCCGACCTCCTGACCGGTGTAGATCAGCGGCTGGGAGTTCGGAAGTGTCCAGCAGAGGACAGCCATCGCCTTCCAAGCGTCGCCCATCCTTTCATATTCAGTGCCGGACCAAGAGTTCTCGTCATGGTTAGTGACAAATGTAAGCCTATGGCTGCCGGATGGATAGGCAGTGGCATTCCATTCCACATAGCGGACAAGGCTGTCGGCTCCGGCCTTCCCCTGCGCGATGTCGTTCAGCAGATGGTGCAGCTTCCAGGCGTAGGTGGCGTCGAAGCCGGCCTCGTGCAGCCAAGGCTCCTCCCCCTCGGCAAGGAAGTAGAGTCTGCGGGAATATTCAGACCTGAACTTCGAGAACACATCAGTCCAGAAATCCTGCGGCACCTGATAGGCCACGTCGCAGCGGAAGCCGTCGATCCCCCTGTCAAGCCAGAAACGCATGCTCTTCTCCATCTCGGCCCGCATCTCCTTGGACTCGTAGTTGAGCTTGGCGATGTCCGTCCAGTCATATTCGACAATCGTGTTGCCCTCCGCGTCGCGGACATACCAGTCGGCGGGTTTCCCCGTCACCCACGGATGATCCGGAGAGGTGTGGTTGGCCACCCAGTCGATGATGACCTTGAGGCCAAGGTCGTGGGCCGCGCCGACAAAGTCGTCGAAATCCTCCAGGGTGCCGAACTCCGGGTTGATGTCGCAATAGTCCTTGATGGCATAGTAGGAGCCGAGAGTTCCCTTGCGGCCTTTCTCGCCGATCGGATAGACAGGCATCAGCCAGACAACATCCACCCCAAGTTCCTTAAGTTCAGGAAGTTTCCTCTGGGCCGCGGCGAGGGTGCCTTCGGCGGTCGCCTGACGGGTGTTCAGTTCATAGACCACGGCGTCGCGGGTCCAGTCACGCTCAACGGCAGCCTCTCCGGGATCGCGCCCGCAGGAGAGCACCAGAAGAGAGGCAAGCAGAATGAATAGTGTGCGTCTCATATAATGTCAAATTAACTATTGCAGAAAAACGACTGATGAATATGCTCCCAGAGTCAACCTGGAGCCATTTACCTTCACGGTTCCGTTCGTGGCGACGGCGTTGTCCAGCTTGTCGGACGTAAAGTTGACGGAGGCGTTGCCAGCGGAGAAATTATGGACAACCAAGACCTTCTGGCCATCATTGGCACGGTACCATGCGGAGACGGAAGCCACAGAAGATGCAGCCGGACAGTAGTCGAACGAACCCTTGGCCAAGGCCTTGTACTGATCCCTCAGCACACCGAAACGGCGGTAAACATTGAGGATGGAACCGTCGTCCTTCGCCTGGCTCTCGACAGAGATTCCTGAGGAGAGCATCGTCCTGTCCACCTTGCCGCTCAACTTGCCGTCGGCGAGCGACGAACCGTCGGAGTTCCACATGATCGGTGTGCGGACATATTCGTCGCCGCTGGACTTGGACCCCCAGTAGCCGAGTTCCTCGCCCTGGTAGATGTAAGGCTGGCCGCCCGCCGTAAGGAGAACCACGCCGGCGAGTTTCATCTTGGCCACACTTTTTCCGAGATCGTTCCCGGCCCTGTCCTCGTCGTGGTTGGAGAGTTTAGTGGCCTCGATGTAGTCGGAGCGGTAGCCCGCGTAGAGTTTCTGATAGTTCTGGATCGTGCCGACGAAGGAACTTCCGTCACCGTTGTTGATGCAGTCCTTCAGCCTCCACCAGAAACTGAACTC
>OJJV01000361.1_pt1 | contig 33766 bp, 31 predicted proteins | sample 1596391 | NCBI WGS metagenome assembly OJJV01 (sample SAMEA4350164, study PRJEB24818) | metagenome | biome: human; feature: gut; material: faeces | place: Denmark | collected 2013-09
CGCCTTGAATCGGTACAGCGATGCTTCGCATGAGCTTCGGCTCTTTATAACTGTCCAGTGGCTGATGATAAAGAGATATGAAGCGAACGTTATAACGCGGGAACCAGTCGTCAAGGTAATAGCCTTGGTCACTGTAGTTTCTGAAAGAGCGCGCAAGGTCTTTTACTATGACGCAGTTTACTCTGCCGCGTCTTATATCTTTGAGCATTCGCTGAAAATCTTCTCGCTCGTCGTCTGTTGTGCCTGAAATCCCGTCATCGACATATTCGTCAACTATGCGGTATTCGTCTCCATCATCCATTGAAGCGATATAATCCTCTATAATAGAGCGCTGGTTTGTAACACTTTCTGATTCATCGAGATGTCGTGCGTCTTCTTTAGATAGACGTATGTACACCCCAATCAACCATGTTCTTGTTCTTCTTCCGCTTACTGCGGTACGGCTATTTACAGCCATTTTTCCTCCTTCCATCACACTACACTATTATTATAGTACAAGCGTAAATGTGAGTCAAATTTCTGCAAAGCCGTTACAGGCCATTTTTCTTTCTAACGAAAAAGTCTGTCAAGCTATCTTGCAGGTCTGGTGCATTGTTGTCAAATTCCAGTTTTACCGCTATGCTGCCGACCTTGAAACAGTATGGATTTCCTAATTGTCTGACCAAATACTGCGCACGACTTTCCAGCGGTATATTTGTATCCAAGCTCATATCTCCTGCATCAATCAAGCTGTCTGTATCTATATTGCGAATATCAGCCGAGGCAAGCTTTTCAATTGCATCAATGTACATATTCACCCCTCCCCGTCATACATACAGTTTATTTCAGTACAGTTGATATAATGAGCCAATGCCAAAAGCAAGCGTTCAGCCGGCCTTTGGCATTGGCTCAAAAATAGTTCTCACCATGAGAAGTATTTCTCGACATCACACAACAAAATCCGCACAGTACCATGTGCGGATTTTTGTAGATCACGTTATTTATCAAAGGCAAACAGACGGCGGTGAGCAAGCCGCTCCATAGGATTTTCGTGCCTCCCTCCATTCTTTATGTATGCCGCTATCATATCTATGAATTCCGCGTTGCTGGGGGCATGGGTGAGCACCCTGCCCGCAATCTCGTTCAGCGCGTCTCTGTCTCCATGTGCCCAGCAGGTGCCGATCAGCGTGCGCAGGGCGTGTTCTACTGAGTGTGGTTTACACCGAAGTGCTTTGCCGTTTCGGGATATAACCGTTTCGTTATTAGCTGGATACTTTCGCCGGAGTTTACGACCTGCTCTATCATGTATATTGCATAGTCGAAACCGGTGTATCGACCGGACGCCCCAAGACTTCTGAGGATTCGGTCAGCGGTGATTGGAATCTCCTTGCGTTTATCTGGCATGTAAACATAGAACATATCTTTATCCTTCCTTCTTATCTATGATACCGAAAAGCCAGAAAAGGAGGAGAACGGCAGCGCGAAAACAGGGCGTGAGGCTTGCGCAGAGTTATTGCTCGGCTTCTAAGTCAGAGCACATAAATGTTCTCTGACCCCTTTAATGTGATTAAATTATACTATAAATATGGGCAGTTTTGTTCAATAGTGCATCGCATAGTATCGTCACGTTTTATGTGATAGATGTCGAGAACCATAACAATAAAAACCCCTGCAACGTACATTGCAGGGGAGTGGAGGCCGTTATTCTGTTGATATAAGGAATGAGAAGTTTGTTTTGGCTCTCCTGCATGAGATATGCCGGAACCCAAAAATAAATATGAGGTTGTGTTATGCGGATTAAGAGCTTTAATTATAAAGTCAGGTGGCGCTGCGTTTTCTGGTAAATAGACAGGGAAGTTGCAGTAGTGCTGTGATAATGATACCGGCCCCGACGGGAACGGAAAACCGCCACTGCTTCACGCATGTCAGGATTACATATACGGCCAAGAACACGATAACCATTACTCTTGCCACTGTCCTGAACGTGACCGTTTCCTTTTCGCTGAGCTTCCGGGCTTCATTATCAATCGGGCTGCATAAGAAAATCTGTATTGCGGCAAGCACCACGCCGCCCGTAAACAGAGGAATCTGTGCACTTATCGTAACGAATTTGACTATGAATATGAAGAGCGAAAGAAGCGCCGTCGAGGACACGAAACACACAGCCGACGAATTGAGATGGAACCCGCCGCTGAACTTTCTGATAAGCATGAACGGGATGACCATCAGAATCCCCTCGATAACCATGTTGACAGCACACCCGATGATTATTACAAGGCAAAGCGGCAGTAAACTGAACAGAAAGCTGTATGCTGCATATTCGTACAGTTCTTTGTCATCCTCAGAAATGGCTCCTGTGTTCAGGAGCCATTTTGAGATCGCTATTGATGCTTTCCTTATCATTTTACCCGACTGAAGCGCTCAAGAGCCTTCGGAGCCTCCGGCTGATAAACCATCCAGCAGGAGTTCGTATTTGCGCAAACGAACAGAATTGCATTCAGTACGATCGCCGCAAAAGCCGCAACAGAATAATACATGGATCTGATTTTAGTCATATGTTTGACCTCCTTTTAAATCTCTCCTCGTGGGATATGCTAATTATAAATTCATGTTCTTTAGATTTCTACGGCTTCGGCGCAAAATGCAATTTTCTGGGCAAAAACGGTGTTATAGAGGCAAAAATCGTCGAAATTGTCATATATGGCAAAATTGTTTTGAAATATATTGCAGCATATTCAGCTGATTTAGGCAGAATATAATTTACTTCCTCTTTCCCCATTTCCGCGATTTGTTTTACCTTGTCCAATGTCTCATTTGTAAAAAGACGAAAGTTACCCAGTTTTGGACGGAGAGATGATTTTAAGCCAAAGCGTATATAGCACAAGGCCGCAGGATTTTCCTGCGGCCTTGTATTGTATGGTCTTACATTTATGCGATACCGTTTACCAATTCTTGTCGATCGCCAGCAGTGGCTTAATAGTCCAAATCAGATCGTGATCGCGCACAATATCGTCAGTACAGAATATTTCTTCATCAGAGTAATAGTCAATTCTGGAGATATCAGGTATGACATTGTATATGAAAGTTACAAAAACCCCCTCCTTTACTGCGATACACCGAGTGTCTCCTTTAGCCGTGGAAGAAAGTCCGGTATCATATTGGTACAGCTTCTTAACTTCTTCCCATGTCGTACCGTTATTGGCCATATCTTGAAGCAGACTGTTCATCTCATCATAGCCCATAAACTTATCTGTAAACAGGCAGAAATATATATCGTTATCGTCATAGTGATAATTGCTTTCGTTGTACACCGGATCATCGTAATATATGAATACCCGCTTACCGGTATCCGACATGAGCACAATATAGGGAAGGTAATTTTCAAAAAACTCCCTTGGGTCTCGGATGCACTCAATTTTGTAGTCCCTTGCGAGGTCGAGTATATTGTCATAGTTCTCTTCAATCAAGGCAAGGTCGGCGTCGGAATAGGTATGCGTTATCAGCTCTTCCGCCGGGGTTGTGTTATCAACCGGCGGCAGTTCAATGCGGCTCTCATAGGCAGCAAACAGAAGGCATACAGCTATGCATATAATAACAAATTTCTTCATGTGCTTCTCCTCACTATGAAAAATATTGTGTCTGCTCCATCAAAGGAGCTTATTTCTTCATCTAGCGAGTTTCGTTTTTTTCCAGTAAAGTTTCTATAAACAGCCTCTTTTCAGATGTAGATATTCCATTATCAAGTATCAAACGAAAATTGATTGCACGAACACACCATTGATTATCAGAAATCAATTTTTTGAGATCATCAATAGTAAAAACGTCAAGTGCCACATACATATCAAGCAAAGAAGCAAAAGCCTCTACACATATTTTTCGTCTACATATTTCGTGCAATTGGTAAAATGATATTTTGCAGTGAGCGATTGAGATAAGAAGACTCTTACGGAGTTTACGGTTCGGATATCTACATAGTGTAGAAAATACGCGTTCAGAAATTGTATGGCTATCAGAAAATTGTAGAATATTGGGCAAGATCGCGGCTACTTCATGCTGATACAAGCTCCTTTTTATCAAGTCAAGTGCATTAGCTTCAGTCAAAGTTCCGCTGAATGTTTCGAATAAATCCCAATCACTAAACAACTGGATGCAGAGGGCTTTTCTGTCAGTTGAACTATAGCTGATGATTTTTTTTACAAGTGAGTTGATGTTTTCCATGATGTTGAACGTCTTCATTTGACATTATTGTTAGTTAATCTTATGTTGTCCAGTGTATATTTCAGTTTTAGTTCCAGATTAGGCAGTGTGGAAAGATTCGTTCTCGCAAATTATTTCTAGATCTCCATCAACAAAGCCTATAGCAACCGCCCTCGCCATCTTTAATTCATTCCCGTATTTGCCCTCAATCAGATATTTTTTCGCGAGCAATGCGCAACTATTGAGACAATCTTCCCAATCCTTCGCGTACAGGAAAAAGATGTTCTCTCCCGATGTAAAGACTTCGTCGCAAGCCCAATCTTCGTTTTCTTCGTCGAAACTAGCAGTTCCTACGACCTGAACATGGAACACATAGTCCTCGTCTGCTTCATACAAGTTAAAGTTGACTGCAACAATCTGATCCAGTGGAGCTGTATTCAGTGCAGTGTCTAGCCATGCTGTAAATTCTTTCTGCAAATTTTTCATAGTCTTGACTCCTTTTATTTTTGATACAGTATACCGGGGTTACTTCTCACATAATCAACCAAGCTTCCATATAATTGCATAAACTTGGTTATATCACCGCCAGCAATGCGATCAATGTTTCTTTTGGTACGCAACTTCGGAGTTGCCATACAGATAGCTCTCTTGGGAGAGCAACATCTCTCTGGTTACTGCGTTTTTGTGCCAGTATGAATGACTTCGTCTCAATGCGAACAAGACTACATTCGCCGTTATAGGTGTAGTAAGCCATCGTACGAGCAGTTTGTGAACTGTCTGGAGAAGGTGTCCATATTGCCGTGATTGTCATTTGAACTTCACTATCGCGGTTGCGGATGTCATTCCGCGAACACTATAAAGATTCGGAAATGGGGCAATAAGGAAGCACAGCACAGCAGCTATAAGCATTACAATTGCCAATGTTCGTACGGCCTTCCAAAACCGTGTGTCGGTATGCCTTTTTTTGTGCCATATTAATACTACAACTCCATATATGCAGCATACGGCAGAGCACATGTACGCTGCCAATATTTTGCTGCCAGCACTGAACATCAAAATAAAATAGCTTGCGATTCCAAAAAACAGCTGCGTAAGAAAAAGAAATCCAAAAATTTTTAAACCTTGCCTCTTCATTTTTATCTCCTATTTTTTAATAGAAATTATATCATTACGCTGTTTCCTTAAATTTATAAGATTGCGGACGAAGTCAGGTAACGAGAAACTTACACCTGCATTTACACCTATATATCCTAAATATAAAGCAGCGCCGTAACTAAATTCAAAAGACGAACCCAGAGAACTCTCATTATATAGAATATTGTTGTTATAGTCTATTAATTTGTTCCCTTGAGGGCCAAAATCTATCAGGACTGCGTTAATATGTATTCCATAGGTTTCGCTCTGTGAGAGACGTAAGACCCCATCATACAGAGAAATATGTACAAGATCGTGATACCATCCTGCTCCAACACCAATAACTCCTTCTATGTCTGCATCTGCATATAGCCCCATTCCAATTCCGGCGTCCAAACTCACTGAATGCCATGCTGCAATCCCGACGTCCTTTGCCACTCCCTTGAGATTATGCATAGTGTACTTGAAATGCAGTACTGACAGTGAGTACCCGCCACCGCTGTCTGTGAGGTTCAATGCCCATGCAGATAATGTACCAGATCTATCCGAAAGCACAATTGAGTTATTCTTGCAATATGTGAACATGTTGGTACCGAAAAATCCCTGTCCAGTACTTGCGAATACATCAGGGCTTATAAATCTGTCTACTTCCGGATCATAGTACCGTGACTTGAGGTAGTACAGGCCAGTCTCAGTATCATAATAATAACCACGGTAGCGGATGGGATTCACATCTGCGAGGTCTCCGGTGGATGCGAGAACTCTTCCCCAAGCGTCGTAAGTGTATGTAGCAGCTTCAGTGCCGGTTGCGGTTATGACCTTGAGAATATCCCCCTGAAGGTTCTTGACGTAGAAGTATTCGGTGTCAGCGCCGTTCGCAGTTCGGGTGAAGCCTATGACCTCGCCGGAAGAATCGTAGTGGAAATACAGCGCGTAGGCATCAGTAATATCCGCCGCCAGCTTGCTGCCCTGCCAGACGTAGTTGTGAGTCACGCCGTTGACGGGCTTGCTTGTGCGCAGGCCGGATTCGTTATAGACAAAGTTCAGCGTGTCGCTGCCCTTTGCCATGCTTGCCAGCTGCCTGCCGCCCTGCCAGCTCATCGCCCAGCCGCGGTAGCTAAGCGGGTTGCCTATGCCGTCGTATGTTATCTCCTCGCCGTTGTACGCGGTGAGCAGGTCGCCCCACTCCGCGTCACCATAGGTATAGGAAGTGGCCGTTCCGCTGCCGCTGACTGTGCCGCTGCTGGAGCAGGTGTACTCCGTGCGGCTGAGGATATTCCCGCCGTTGTCGTAGGTATAGTTCCACGCCTTTCCCGCCGCCGCATTCTTTTCCCATACCAGCTGGCCGAGATCGTCATACTCATAGGTCGGTGTCTTCCCGTCGATCCCGGCGGTTGCTATGTTGCCGTTGGCGTCATAGGTACAAAGACATCTTCTGAATTTTTCTTGCCTGCGAAACACTCGTGAACAATCAGTTTGACCTTTCCCATAGTTGCCTCCTTTGCCGTGAGAGTAACAGTTGGAGGGAGAAGCCCCTCCAACTGTTTCCTCACTTAAAGGCAAAAATGCAAGTCTCAATTTTGAATGTTCACAAAATGTTTACATATCACGGGCTATCCGCTATGTACCAGCAAGCATCGCCGTTGTGATACCACAACGGCAAAACTTGTCAGGAGTACTCCTGAAACCTTTCAGGGCTTGGGATTATCCCAGCAAACTGCCTTTTGGGGACAAAAGGCGTTGCTTGCTGGTATAATTCATATTATACGTATACTTGATTGATAACCTTCGAAGAAATTCTTTCCCATTGAGGGTAATCCTTGAGAATGTCCTCATATGATCGTGTAAGAACTCCACCTGAAATCTTCCCCTCCGCTCTTGTTTTTTGTGAGTCGAAAGAGAAACATTTAAAATTATCTCGTATACTTGAATTTAAAAAGTAATCCGTATCAACCTTGGTCGATAGGAACGCAACAAGTTCTTCTACATAATCTTGCATTATCACCGCAACTGCACCATATAAGTTGCTGCGCCAAATATCAGCTTGTTGGATTTCCTCTTTGGTATTTTTTTGCCAAAACTTCTTTTGAGGTTGCACCATTGGATGCTCAACTAATTGAATCAACTCATCAAACGACAACTGCGGCATTAATTCAAATCCGTTCTCTTGCCCCCAGCCAAAATCATACAACAATCTTTTGCGATATATCTCTCCTGTTTCAGTATTTATATAAAGATCATCTTGATATTTTGAAAATACTGTTCCTTCATAGTCAGGAGAGAAGTGAATTGTGATATAAAAATATCGTTTCATATATTCCTCCACTCTCATTTGAAAATATGAATGATTATTTCTGTAACTCTAGGGTTATTCAAAAGCGTAGGCATTTCGACACTCCAAAAGATACTATCTGCTCCACGATAGGCACTGTTTGAAACAAATGCATTTACTACACCACTTGCTTGATGGCAAAATGCAGCGGAAGCCTGCGACCACACAGTTGTAAAGTCTGCTCCTGGAACTTTTGTAGCAGCATCTGCAACTTGCCCTATAACTGTGGGATCAATGGTTGTGCCTCCTGTGTTGTTTGCAAATGTCGTAGCTGCCTGCCTTGCTTGCTCTCCGCCTGAATATAGCACAGTGCCAACATTATTTACTGCTCTTGATATATTATCTGCAACAAGTGCTAAACCTGCTCCGGCACCACCGGTACTTACTGCCGTTGCAATCATTCCTGCACCAGACACTACTGCTGCTGTGCTAGCCGTAGCACTGCCAGCCAACACCACTCCTGCCGCTGCGCCTAAACCCGCTCCTGCTAGTCCTCCGGCAGCAGCGCCAATTCCTATTCCTGCCCAAACATTTCCGCCATTTTTTGCAGCAACTACACCACCAATGATAGCACCAGCAACAGCGCAGATAGCAGCAGTCACAAGAAAAAATGGAAGTTCACCTGTGGTGTCAGCCATGTTTACCGGATTGTTAAGGCAATAGGCAAACATATTGTTTCCAAGAACAGACCCTTGGCTGAGTAAGGAGTCCGCATTGATCCACCGACCAACCTCAGGATCGTAATAACGGCTGGATACATAGTAGAACCCTGTCTCGGTATCGTAGTAATAACCACGATACCGCATCGGGTTTACATCTGCCATATCACCCGACGAAGTAAGCAATTTGCCCCAAGCGTCGTAAGTGTATGTGGCAGCTTCAGTACCGGTTGCGGTTATGACCTTGAGAATATCACCCTGAAGGTTCTTGACGTAGAAATATTCTGTGTCAGTGCCGTTCGCGGTTCGGGTGAAGCCTATGACCTCTCTGGAGGAATCATAGTGGAAGTAAAGGGCATACGCGTCGGTAATGTCCGCGGCAAGCTTTGAACCCTGCCAGCGGGAGATCTTCTACTGGCTTTTGCCATGGATTTAACCTGTATTTACAGTTGCTTCTAGTATTGGTACACTATTTCGAAACTAATTTTTTCCTGGGAATACCTTTCAACAATTTCTTTATATTTATCTGTCTTGCAAAAAATGTTTTCCACAAGGCATGGATGTCTCCATTTTGGGCGTAGATGCCACCAACGGTATTCTCTATAGCCTTTTTCAAACTTTTCGCACGGCTTCTTAACTATTACAAACATTTCCCCCATTAATTTCGTCTCGCCATAAAACGAATCATATTTTCCCCGTATATAAACGATACCTATCTGCGACACATCTTTCCAGAAAACATCAACCGGGATAAACCCCATGACATAAAACCTTAGCTTTTGGGAGTCAACGGAGGCTCGCTGGCATGCCCTACCTGCGCGGATGAGCATATATACAAGACACACAAATATGAGAAGCACCAATTTGTTCAACAGGATATCCCAATGCACAATGGTAAGGATACATAGGCACGAGATGGCGGAGATCACAACAAATATTACCTCAAACTTATCTGGCTGTATGTGAACAGTGGGGAGTGTTCCAACATCTTGCTCATAACTATCTGTCATCGTGTTACCATCCTCCAAGTTCCGCCGCCGTAATGCATTACCTGCACCGGCTCTATATATGCAAGATTACTTGCCCGCTGATTGGAGGACTTGCCTCCCGGTGTTGACTCCGTCATGTAAAGATTCTCTGCAACGTTGGTTGAAACTTGTGAAGCAGTGAAATTAACGGCGAAGCCGATTGACAGGTCAAAAGCTGCTTTGCCCAATTCATCCCATATACCTTTGCCGAAAAAGCCATTTTTAAAGCTTCCACCAGAAACAAAAGACGCCGCAAATTCACTTACAAACACAATTACGCACCCTTCTATGGATACTCCGTCTCTATAACACTTATATGCATCATACGCCGCAACGGCGGCCGAAGCTAATGGGGTATTAAGCGCGCTAGATAACGCCCCCACACCAACGTCTACAAGTAATTCTACGCCCCTATCGCCCGCTGCTATTCCGCTAATAAGACTAGTTACTGCCCCAGTGGCAGCACGAATCAGTGTTCCTACTCCTATAGCTCCTGTTATGTCAGTATTTCTGACCGGGTTATTCTCGCAATATGCGAACATATTAGCGGAGAGAATTCCATCGGCGTCGGTTGTTGCAAATGCGTCGGGGTTTATGAACCGGCAGGTTCCCGGATCGTAGTACCGGCTTTGGAGATAATACAAGCCAGTTTCTACATCGTAATAATATCCCCTATACCGCAGTGGGTTTACATCTGCCATATCGCCCGACGAAGTGAGCAGCTTGCCCCAAGCGTCGTAGGTGTATGTAGCAGCTTCAGTGCCGATTGCGGTTATGACCTTGAGAATATCCCCTTGAAGGTTCTTAACGTAGAAGTATTCGGTGTCAGCGCCGTTCGCGGTTCTGGTGAAGCCTATCACATCGCCTGTGCTGTCATAGTGGAAGTAAAGGGTGTATGCATCGGTAATGTCCGCGGCAAGCTTCGAACCCTGCCAGACGTAGCTGTGAGTTATGCCGTTGACGGTTTTGCTCGTACGCAGGCCAGATTCATTGTAGACAAAGCTAAGCGTATCGCTGCTCTTGGTCATGGAGGCCAGCTGTCTGCCGCCCTGCCAGCTCATCGTCCAGCCGCGGTAGCTAAGCGGGTTGCCTATGCCGTCGTAGCTTATTGCCTCGCCATTGTACGCGGTGAGCAGGTCGCCCCATTCCGCGTCGCCGTAGGTGTAGAGCGTTTCCCCGTTGCTTGCGTCGCTCGTGCCAGTTGTGCTGCTTGGAGTAGAGATTGCAAAGCAAAGATCATCAAGACGGCTGGGGTCATCATAGTCCAAATAGCCTCCGACTTGTGCGGTGGTAATACCATCAGGGATGGTTATATCTACGCTGCACAGCTGCCATGATGAACCGCCTGCACTGCTGAATACGGTTTCGTCGCCAGCACTTATATACAGTTTTGCACTGCCCACTACATATCCGCTAAGAGTATAGCTTTCACCGGGCGTAACATTTACGGTTGTATACACCTTTGCTGGATCGCCAGCATAATAGTCAAGCATCCAGCAGCTTCCGCTGCGTCCATTTGTGGTTTGTGTAGAAGCAGATACGCTATTTTTATATACAGCTTTCCAAGAAGATGCAACCTCAAATCCGCCGTCGGATAAGAGATTATCTGACGTAGGTGTCGGTTCCGGGACATCGGTGGTGTACTCACGGACTTTCTTGATGAGATTGCCGCCGTTATCGTAGGTGTAACGAATTATTACCTGATCGTCGCCGGTGCCTATCGTCTCGGTTATGAGCTGGCCGAGATCATCATACTCATATGTTACGGTCTGGTCGCCGGAGACGGAGAGTATATTTCCGTTGGCGTCGTAGGTGTAGTTGAAGTTTGCGGTCTTGCCGCCGTAGGAGTTGGTGACAGACTTGACCTGAGTGGTGGTATATGTGCTGTCAACGTCGCGGTAGGCGTAGCCGGTGCCAAGAACGGTGCTGCTGCCGTTCTTGACCGTCGTCCCGGAGCTGCGGCCGTGACCGTCATAAGTTACCTGCTTGGTGACATCGCCGTAGCCGAATGTGGTCGGACGGCTGTCGTCGTCATAGGCGTATGTATAGCTGAAGCTCTTGCCGCCTATACTCTCGGTCAGCGCCGTGACATTGTCCTTTGCATCATACGTCCAGCTGAAGTCATGGAGAACAACATTGTCTCCGTCAGTCTCAACCACGCGGATGAGCCGGTCTGAGCCGTCGTACAGATAGTTCTCGGACGAGAGCAGCGTCCCGCCGGTGACTGCGCCGTCTGCTATTGTGACGGACTTCATCTCAATGCGGACAAGCTTTCCTTTTCCGTTATAGGTGTAATAGAAGCCTATGCCCTCGTTGTCCGAGCAGTTCGTGAACCGACTGGTGAGGGTGTCCATATTGTCGTAGAAGTACTTCCAGTAGTCCCCGTTGCCGTAGGTCTGAGAGGAAAGCGTCCACGTGCCGGAGTTGTATGCGTTGCTGACGAGGCTCCGGCTGCCTATGTTCACCGCCGTCTGAAGGTCTGCCGCGCCGTAGACGAAGCTGTAGGTCGTGGTCTTGCCGCTGGTGTTGGTATGGGTCAGCGTCGAGAGCAGGTCGTCTGTGTAGCCGTTTGTGACCGCGGCGTCCCCGCAGGCGGTGGCCAGCAGCCTTCTCATGCTGTCGTAGCTGTATCCGGTTGCGACGCCCTTCGCGTTGGTGACGGAATTGACCAGTGAGCGGTCGGTGTCGTTCGCGTAGGTGACGGTGTTCCTGTCACCCGCGGTGACGGAAGCCGTCATGACTTATCCAGCAGGCTAAGGATGAGACTATATTATATAAAGTCCCTTATGCAAAACTTAACGTATTCATAGTTTTGATTATAATTTCTCGTAAGATATGCATTTATCCTTTCTTCATCATGTGAAGCGGCGAGTTCTTTCAAATTCTGCCAACGTTCGCTATTAGAATACACCATCTTATTACTTATGGAACCGTCCTTTAATCGCTGCTGTAATGCATTACGGCTCTGCTCTATCTTACGGTCAATGATAACCTCAGCGGCGCCGTATTCTTTACACTTTAGATATGGCGCATAGAGTGGCAAAAGCTGAGTACTGGGGAGCGTTTTTATGTGCCGGCAGCCCATCAGAGATAAATATGTCCATCCGTTTGCAAACCGAAGCTGTGACGTAATGGTGTCAAGCCAAGGCATCCCGTGGTATCTGAGAATGGCTAACTGCACATCAGGGGATACTGGCGGAGAAACCTGAAAGCCTTCTGGAACACTTATTGATGTATCATAAACATCTATAAACTTCATAACGGAAAAGCTGGGAATACATCCGCGTGACGTGAACCACTGCGCTTTTAACTCAGAGTACATTGAATGCATTCCAACCAAGAGATCATAGCGTGCCCCATGCGGTTCATAACAAAACTTAATAACTTCGATTACCCCATTGTATGCTCGAAAAAAAGCGTTCCCTCGACGTGTAAAGTGATGCGCCTCCATAAGGATGCATAGCGCCTCAAATGTTGCATTATCAAGCATAACGACTCTCTCCTTTAGGCCGGTTCCGGAAAATATATTCCGCGTTTTGCTTTACTACGCCACCCCAATATCGCCTGTGCAGCACTTTCAAGTGCTGCACGGGCGGCACCAACTGCGGCTTTAATTTTAAAAGACTAGGAAATATAATTATAGCCAGTCTTGACACTACTGTTCCAACTACTATGCCCCATAGCAAAATTTCTAGGGTGCTACAATTCATGCTGCTTAAATAGAGCTTTTATATTTTCCTCTGTTTGGATTTGGGAACATCGTACGATGACGTGATCGTTCCGTTGCCGTCAAAATGTTCATAGCAGTTTAACTTTCCATCTGTGTCATGGTGAAATCTATATTTATTCCAAACTATATAGCTTTCTCTTTTTTCACCGCAATACACGTCTTTGAGCAGGCCGCTATTATCATAAGAGTACTTTTCAGAATAATACTCTTTATATCCCATGAGCCGCGGATTTTCAATGTAACACACCAGCCTGTCATAACTAACAATGCGACCGCAGTCATCATATTTGCAGAGAGACACGCCGGAAATTTCCGGTCTATAAATCACTTCATAAATCGGAGCAACAACCGTTTGCCCATCTCTTATTAGAAATTCTTTGGAGTACAACACCGGTGTGGCTCCGCAATTACGATCCCAGTAGTATTCAACCACACTTAATCGGTTATCGCCGTCAAAGCTGTATCTGAATTGATAGTTACTGCGCGGGTGTATAACACGCCTTCCTCGGTTCACTCCTCCGACCACGATATCTTCAACCAGACTTGGGCTATAATACCCCCTATGAATCCCTCCACGGCTTCCACTGCAATATTCATATCTACTTGGCATGCTGGAAAATGCTGAGTTGATCTCCTCGTATTTTTTGCAATATTTGTTTATCTCGTGTAAAAGTATTTCTTCTTTAAACGATAAATCAGTCATAGTTTTTCCTCTCAAGAAGGTGAAAGTATATTGAGTCCTCCAATAAATCCTTTAAGTGATCGTAGCGCACCTAGAACCCGATCACGTTGCTCATAAAAGCTCCCCTCACCGTTTTTGTATGCGCTTATTATTACTGCATTTACCATTCCATAATATAGATGCGTATGTAATCTGCGGTGTAGGCCTGTTTTGATTCTAATTGTGTTAGACTTGGAATTTATATTAATTCCAAGAGTATTAAGAATGTCGCGTGCTTGGCTTGCGTACGGAGAACTTTTTGCCACAATATGATGTACTTCTGTTTCATGATTATATTTTCTGACTTTTGTTTTTTCAAAACTATCGGTTATCGCGTTGCTAATCTGCTCTCTTTGAGAAATATATTCGGTTATTACGCCAGAAACATTATCGTATATGTCTCCGAATACCTCAAGTTGTTCATTTACTGCACCTACTATATAATCTGTGACAGCAACTGCTGCATCCCATGCAACTGGTGCTATCGCAGCGCCAAAAATCAATGTGCAGCAAACAACTCCACCAAGGAAAATGAGATCATCGATAAATGCGATAGTACCAGCGTCGTCGGAAAAAATGGCTGGGTTGTTAAGGCAATAGGCAAACATATTTGTGCCTATGATTCCTTGACCCGTGCTATTATACCCGTCAGGATTTATAAATCTGCCTACTTCCGGATCGTAGTACCTGCTCTGGAGGTAGTACAACCCAGTCTCGGTATCATAGAAGTAGCCGTGGTAGCGAAGCGGGTTTACATCTGCCATATCACCCGTCGAGGTAAGCAGTTTGCCCCACGCGTCGTAGGTGTATGTGGCAGCTTCAGTACCGGTTGCGGTTATGACCTTGAGAATATCCCCTTGAAGGTTTGTAACGTAGAAGTATTCGGTGTCAGTGCCATTCGCGGTTCGGGTGAAGCCTATGACCTCACCGGAGGAATCATAGTGGAAGTAAAGGGCGTACGCGTCGGTTATGTCCGCGGCAAGCTTCGACCCCTGCCAGACATAGCTGTGAGTTACGCCGTTGACGGCCTTGCTTGTGCGCAGACCGGACTCGTTATAGGCAAAGCTCAGTGTGTCACTGCCCTTGGTCATGCTTGCCAGCTGCCTGCCGCCCTGCCAGTTCATCGTCCAGCCGCGGTAGCTAAGCGGGTTTCCTATGCCGTCATAGCTTATGGCCTCGCCGTTGTACGCGGTCAGCAGGTCGCCCCATTCAGCGTCGCCATAGGTGTAGGAAGTGGTCGTTCCGCTGCCGCTGACTGTGCCGTTGGTAGAGCAGGTGTACTCCGTGCGGCTGAGGATATTGCCGCCGTCGTCATAGGCGTAGTTCCACGCTTTTCCCGCCGTCGCGTTCTTCTCCCATACCAGTTGGCCGAGATCATCATACTCATATGTTACGGCCTGCGCGCCGGAGACGGAGAGTATATTTCCGTTGGCGTCGTAGGTGTAGTTGAAGTTCGCAGTCTTACCGCCGTAGGAGTTCGTAACAGACTTGACCTGAGTAGTGGTATATGTGCTGTCAACGTCGCGGTAGGCGTAGCCGGTGCCGAGTACGGTGCGGCTGCCGTTCTTGACCGTTGTCCCGGAGCTGCGGCCATGACCGTCATAAGTTACCTGCTTGGTGACGTCGCCGTAGCCGAAGGAGGTCGGACGGCTGTCATCGTCATAGGCGTATGTATAGCTGAAGCTCTTGCCGCCTATGCTCTCGGTCAGCGCCGTGACATTGTCCTTCGCATCATATGTCCAGCTGAAGTCATGCTTTACGACGTTGTTTCCGTCAGTCTCGACCACGCGGATGAGCCGGTCGGAGCCGTCGTACAGATAGTTCTCGGACGAGAGCAGCGTTCCGCCGGTGACTGCCCCGTCTGCTATCGTGACGGACTTCATCTCAATGCGGACAAGCTTTCCTTTTCCGTTATAGGTGTAATAGAAGCCTATGCCCTCATTGTCGGAGCAGTTCGTGAACCGGCTGGTGAGGGTGTCCATATTGTCGTAGAAGTATTTCCAGTAGTCCCCGTTGCCGTAGGTCTGGGAGGAAAGCGTCCACGTGCCGGAGTTGTAGGCGTTGCTGACGAGGTTCCGGCTGCCTATGTTCACTGCCGTCTGAAGGTCTGCCGCGCCGTAGACGAAGCTATAGGTCGTGGTCTTGCCGCTGGTATTGGTATGAGTCAGCGTCGAGAGCAGGTCGTCTGTGTAGCCGTTTGTGACCGCGGCGTCCCCGCAGGCGGTGGCCAGCAGCCTCCTCATGCTGTCGTAGCTGTATCCGGTGGCGACGCCCTTCGCGTCGGTGACGGAATTGACCAGCGAGCGGTCGGTGTCGTTCGCGTAGGTGACGGTGTTCCGGTCGCCAGCGGTGACGGAAGCCGTCATGTTGCCGTCCGAGGTGTAGGTCGTGTCGCTGCGGATTACACGGCTGTCCCCGCTGCCGCTGATACTTGCTGAGGTGCTGTTGCCGTAGGCGTCGTAGCCGTAGCTCGTGTGAACTCCCGTGGCGCTGACCGTCTCGGTCAGGAGCCGGTTGCTGTCATAGCTGTAGCTGTACTGCCCGCCGCCCGGCATTGTAATGCTCGTGACGTCGTTATTGCTGTTGTAAGCGTAGCTGGTGACGCGCCCGTCGATGTCGGTAATCTTGGTGACGTTGCCGTTCGAATCGTATTCGTATTTCGCCTCAAACGGTTCCTCGAATACCTGCACTCCGGTATAGTACGCTTCATTGACATTATAGCCGTACATGCAGTGGAAATAGATCGTGTCGTATTCCTTCGAGGCGGTGACGCTGCCGGAGATGAACTGCCAGTCCTCGCAGTTGTCATTTGCGTGGATATACTTGTTGAACTGCCATACGCCGTCCTTTTCAAAAGACAGCGCAATGCAATTGTCCCTTATGTAGTTCGCGTTCGGGTCGGGCTTGTTGCTTACCGGCGCACTTACAGACTTTACCCACGCTCCGAAAGTAAATACATCACCGACCTGTCCTCCGGGGTGGGATATGCCATAGACATAGGACTTGGCCGCCATGCTGTTGCCGTTGATGCAAAGCGCAGATATGTTGTCGGAAGAGACTATACCGGGAACAGACACGGCTCCGTCGCCGCTGCCGTTATTGCGCCCTGTCCAACCGCTCAGGCCGGAGCTGAAATCTCCGTTGGATACGAGATTCCTATGACTGACAAGGGACAGCGTCTCACCGTCAGAGGTTGTGACGCTTACGGCGTCATCCCATGCATCGGTTATCTGAAGACGTGAGCTTGCGACGAGCTGGTTTGCGCGGCCGCTGCTGTTCTCGTCCTTGGCATAACGACCGTACAGCGCCTGACCTTCGTTATTGTAGACCGAGGTCGTGTTTCCGTTGTTGTTGAACTGGTATGCCATCCAGCGTCCGGTGTTGTCGGTGACCTTAGTATAATTCGTTGCGTACTCAAATGCAAGCGAAGAGATATTCGTTCCGCAAGAGGTGTAGGCCAGCGAAGAAATGCGCACGGGGAAAGTGGATGCAGCTGGGTTCTGAATGTAGGAGAAGGTCAGGGTGTCGCGGCTGCCGTCACTGCGGGCAATGTCTTTTGCGGCAGTCATTATATGGCCTGACCATGAGTATTCCGCCGTCTTGCCGTCGGCAAAGCTGACCTGCGTCAGGTTGCCGTCGGAATATGTGTATGTCACAGTTTCTAACGCGTCCGCTCCGGAACCAAGGTAGGATACAGACGCAAGCTGTCCTCCGGAGTAGCTGTAGGAGTATTTGCGCCCGGCTCCGTCCGTGACCGTGTCGATGCGAAGATTGGAAGCGTCGCTGGAAACGTAGCTTATGCTGACCTTGTTGGCAGATATCTTGCCGTCGTTGATGCTTGGTGTTTTCAGCATACAGATTTCAGCTGGTGGAGACAATAGCTCATGCGCGAAATGACAAAAAACGTGCAGTTTTGGGCATAGAGATATGCTTCGCGTTGAAGCCAATACCGTATATAGCATAAGGCCGCAGGATTTTCCTGCGGCCTTATGCTATATGTTTCTCTTGGTGGGCAACTTCGAAGTTGCCGTACAGATAATTCTCTGGGGAGAGCAACGTCCCTCTGGTTACTGCGTTTTTTAGTATGGAGGACTTCAATATAGGTGGAGTAGAAGCCTATGCCCTCGCGGCTGGAACAACTATTGAGATGAGGGGGGGAGCTGCTATCATAGGAATGTTTCAGAATCAGCTATCAGATGAGCACAGATCGTCAGCAATAAAAGAAGGTATGGTTGTTTCCCTCTTTAAAAGAGCAATTGTGATAAAGTGTAAAAAAATTTGAATAATGCACTGTGCAATTGAAAATGATATTGCGCCAAATTTCCCAGCAATGAAATATCCTATGAATGCCCACACAAACGTATTTAACATAAACTCCCAAATTGGCACACCATATGTTCCCCAAATAGTTGTTGTCCCATCTGCCTTTTCTACTAGCAACGCTTTATACCTTCCATATAGATTACTTATGTTCGAGCCTCTATGTATATATATAAGTGTAAGGAACGGGCCAAATAGATGGAACCCAATTTTGCCTTCGCTGGGAATGAAAAACGTATACCGTTCGCAGGTTCTAGACAGCTTTGCTTTTATTTGCTCAATAGTGCATTTCGACGTATACTTTTGTAAGAAAAAATTCATTATGATACCTCCATAATCTGGCTGAGCCCCGTTCTCTTGCGTGTGTGGGGTTTTGACACAGTTGAAAGCATATATTCTCGGTACAACATTATGGTTTGCTCTCGCAGTTCTTCCCTTAAATAGAGCGGAATTGATTCTTCAGCTAAGATGAATGAGTATGTCATTACTCCGTGCAGTTCTATTGGTACTTCAGCAGAGACAAGAGATAGAGAGCCTTGCACCCCAAAAACTGCACTCTTATCTCTTGCAGTTCCAACAGTGAAATCGGCACCTACATATGAAGAACCGCCAACAGATATTCCTATTCCTTCTAAATCCCAGATCGTATCTGCATTGGTTATTGAGGCGATATACGATACTGATGCAGCAGGCGTCCCACCCCCCAAAGCGGCGGTTACAAGAACTCCGTAATTACCATGTAGATCAAACACATATTGCAGTGACATTCCGACGGCTAACCCAAAAGCCGCCGACGCATCAATTCCCGCAGCAATAGTAAGCCGACCAGATGGATCGTATAATGTGACCGGACTACATATGCAATATGTAAACATATTGAGCCCAAGGATGCCTTGGCCGGTGCTTGCGTATGCATCTGCATTTATGAATCTGCAAACTTCCGGATCGTAGTACCGAGACTTGAGATAATATAGGCCAGTTTCAGTATCATAGAAGTAGCCTCTATACCGAAGCGGGTTTGCATCTGCGAGGTCGCCTGTCGAAGTGAGCAGCTTACCCCACGAGTCGTAAGTGTATGTGGCAGCTTCAGTACCGGTTGCGGTTATGACCTTAAGAATGTCACCTTGGAAGTTTTTGACGTAGAAATATTCTGTGTCAGTGCCGTTCGCGGTTCGGGTGAAGCCTATCACATCGCCTGTGCTGTCATAATGGAAGTACAGGGCGTATGCGTCGGTAATGTCCGCGGCGAGCTTTGAACCCTGCCAGACGTAGCTGTGGGCTACACCATTTACAGTCTTGCTTGTGCGCAGGCCGGACTCATTGTAGGCGAAGCTCAGCGTGTCGCTGCCCTTGGTCATGCCTGCGAGCCGCCGACCGCCCTGCCAGCTCATCGTCCAGCCACGGTAGCTCAAGGGATTGCCTATGCCGTCGTAAGTTATCTCCTCGCCGTTATATGCTGTGAGCAGGTCGCCCCATTCAGCATCGCCGTAGGTGTAGGAAGTAGTCGTTCCGCTGCCGCTGACCGTGCCGTTGCCAGAGCAGGCGTACTCCGTGCGGCTTAGGATATTGCCGCCGTTGTCGTAGGTGTAATTCCACGCCTTTCCCGCCGTCGCGTTCTTCTCCCATACCAGTTGGCCGAGATCGTCATACTCATATGTTACGGTCTGGTCGCCGGAGACGGAGAGTATATTTCCGTTCGCGTCGTAGGTGTAGTTGAAGTTCGCAGTCTTACCGCCGTAGGAGTTCGTAACAGACTTGACCTGAGTAGTGGTATATGTGCTGTCAACGTCGCGGTAGGCGTAGCCGGTACCGAGGACGGTGCGGCTGCCGTTCTTGACCGTCGTCCCAGAGCTGCGGCCATGACCGTCATAGGTTATCTGCTTGGTGACATCGCCGTAGCCGAATGCGGTAGGACGGCTGTCATCGTCATAGGCGTATGTATAGCTGAAGCTTTTGCCGCCTATGCTCTCGGTCAGTGCTGTGACATTATCCTTCGCATCATATGTCCAGCTGAAGTCATGCTTTACGACGTTGTTTCCGTCAGTCTCGACCACGCGGATGAGCCGGTCGGAGCCGTCGTACAGATAGTTTTCGGAGGAGAGCAGAGTCCCGCCGGTTACTGCGCCGTCTGCTATTGTGACGGACTTCATTTCAATGCGGACAAGCTTTCCTTTCCCGTTATAGGTGTAGTAGAAGCCTATGCCCTCGTTGTCTGAGCAGTTCGTGAACCGGCTGGTGAGGGTGTCCATATTGTCGTAGAAGTACTTCCAGTAGTCCCCGTTGCCGTAGGTCTGAGAGGAAAGCGTCCACGTACCGGAGTTGTATGCGTTGCTGACGAGGTTCCGGCTGCCTATGTTCACCGCCGTCTGAAGGTCTGCCGCGCCGTAGACGAAGCTGTAGGTCGTGGTCTTGCCGGTGGTGTTGGTATGGGTCAGCGTCGAGAGCAGGTCGTCTGTGTAGCCGTTTGTGACCGCAGCGTCCCCGCAGGCGGTGGCCAGCAGCCTCCTCATGCTGTCGTAGCTGTACCCGGTGGCGACGCCCTTCGCGTCCGTGACGGAGTTTACAAGTGAGCGGTCAGTGTCGTTTGCGTAGGTGACGGTGTTCCGGTCGCCAGCGGTGACGGAAGCCGTCATGTTGCCGTCCGAGGTGTAGGTCGTGTCACTGCGGATGACCTTGTTTCCGTCTCCGCCGATGCTGGCTGAGGTACTGTTGCCGTAGGCGTCGTAGCCGTAGCTCGTGTGAACTCCCGTGGCGCTGACCGTTTCGGTCAGGAGCCTGTTGCTGTCATAGCTGTAGCTGTACTGCCCGCCGCCCGGCATGGTAATGCTCGTGACGTCGTTATTGCTGTTGTAAGCGTAGCTGGTGATGCGCCCGTCAATGTCGGTAATCTTGGTGACATTGCCGTTCGAGTCATATTCGTATTTCGCCTCGAATGGTTCCTCGAACACCTGTGCCCCTGTGAAATATGCCGCGTTAACATTGTAAGCATATATGCAGTGGAAATAAATCGTGTCGTATTCCTTCGAGGCGGTGACGCTGCCGGAGAGGAACTGCCAGTCCTCGCAGTTGTCATTGGCATAAACATATTTATTAAACTGCCATACGCCGCCCTTTTCAAACGACAGCGCAATGCAGTTTCCACGCGAATAAGACCCATTTGGATCGGGCTTGTTGTTCACCGGCGCACTTGCAGACTTTATCCATGCACCGAAAGTAAATACATCACCGGCCTTGCCGCCGGGGTGATCTATCCAATAGACATAGGATTTGGACGTCATGCTGTTGCCGTTGATGCAAAGCGCAGATATGTTGTCAGAGGAAACTATGCCAGGAGTCGACGAAATACCATCGTTACCTCCGGTGCCATGGCCTGTCCAGCCGCTCAGTCCGGAACTAAGGTTGCTATTGGAAATTAGATTCCTATGACTGACGAGGGACAGCGTCTCACCGTCAGAGGTTGTGACGCTTACAGCGTCATCCCATGCATCTGTTATCTGAAGACGTGAGCTTGCGACGAGCTGGTTTGCGCGGCCGCTGCTGTTCTCGTCCTTGGCATAACGACCGTACAGCGCCTGACCTTCGTTATTGTATACCGAGGTCGTGTTGCCGTTGTTGTTGAACTGGTATGCCATCCAGCGCCCGGTGTTGTCCGTGACCTTAGTATAATTCGTTGCGTACTCAAATGCAAGCGAAGAGATATTTGTTCCGCAAGAGGTGTAGGCCAGCGAAGAAATGCGCACGGGGAATGTGGATGCAGCTGGGTTCTGAATGTAGGAGAATGTAAGAGTGTCGCGGCTGCCGTCGCTGCGGGCAATGTCCTTTGCGGCAGTCATTATATGGCCTGACCATGAGTATTCCGCCGTCTTGCCGTCGGCAAAGCTGACCTGCGTCAGGTTGCCGTCGGCATATGTGTATGTCACAGTTTCCAACGCGTCCGCTCCGGAACCAAGATAGGATACAGACGCAAGCTGTCCTCCGGAGTAGCTGTAGGAGTATTTGCGCCCGGATCCGTCCGTAACCGTGTCGATGCGGAGATTGGAAGCGTCGCTGGAAACGTAGCTTATGCTGACCTTGTTGGCAGATATCTTGCCGTCGTTGATGCTTACAAGTCTGCCGCTTGAGTCAAAGCCGAGAGTGTTGTTACCTTTGTCGCGTATCGTGTACGAGGAGCCGGAAACGGTCAGGGTGTAGCCTTGACCGGCTTCATCTTCCCAGACGCCATTACTGCTCTTAAAATATTTCTCTGTCCCGTCGCCGTCAATCCATTTGTAATAATTCGTGCTGTCAATAGTAACGGCTCCGATGGTCTGTGTATATGCGTTGCGCCAGCCATAGCCATAGCCGACATCGGAGCTGCGGTCGCTCAGGTTGTAATAGAATCCGGCGAATGCGGGCATACGGTTTCCGGAATAGCTCATGTCGGTGCGCTGCATGACAAGGTTGCCGCTGAAGTTCTGGACGTATGCTGTGCCCGCACGTCCCATGCCCTGAGTACTGTAATCCCAATAATCTTCAATGCCGCTGGCATTGGCATAATGTACGGTGAGCTGAGGACCATAGTAGGCGTTGTACTGTACTTGGTACATAACGCCGTAGGCTACTGAGGCTACGTCCTCGCTGCCGGATTTTATCATGACGCCGTTGTTTACCAGGCTTCCGTCGTACCATGCACGGACGGCCTTGGTTATGTTCCAGTAGTGGAAACCGTACTTGCCGTAGATGTTCTGGTAGTCCAGCACTTTACTGTCATAGTTGGGACGATTGTTCCAGTTGATGCCGGTGTAATCCAGATAGCTGTCTCCGGTAACGGCATACGCCCCGGCTTCCATACCGGACGATCCTGCATAACCCTCAACATACATACGCAGGCTTGAGTCAAGAATGACGTCTGTGCTCTTCAGCTCCGGAAGGCTCTTGATGCGTATGTACGAACGTGTCTTCAGGTATGTGCCGACATAGCCCATGAGCATGAAGTTCTGCCAGTATATATTAGGCTCGTTTGGTCTGCCGGAGTATGCGGCGGTGTCCTCGACGCTCTGGTTCGTGACCTGTACGGTGATGGTCGGGTCAAGCGTGAGAGGCCAAGCGCGCTCCTCATCAAATATCCATTCCTTGTCCAGCGTGTAAACTATGCGGATTTCGCCGGTAGACAGTGTGCGCACGGTAACGGCGACGTTAAATTCTACCATGCCGCGGCTGTCGAACATATACGGCTGAGGAATGACAAATATAGTTTCACCGCTGTCATCCTGAAGCTCAATACGTCCGTCGTCGTGAAGGACAGGAGTCAATCCCGGTGCATAAAGCGTAGTAGATACTTCGCCGGGGACATAGTCGGGATCGCTGAACTCATAGTATTCCTTCAGTGTTTGCCCAATAAGGGAATACTTGACGTCAACCCCACTGTAGAGGTTCGGGTAAATTGCTTCGCCGAGAGCGTTGGTAGACATTTTGCGTTCATTCTCGGTTTCAAATGCCATAGCTTCGGGGATGGCAACGTCAGTTGCCTCCAAACTGTCCGGTCTGAAATATATGGTATACCCCTTGTAGGATACACCGATACGGTTACGATCTGCAAAGCGGCTGGGAAGGAATACGCGGAAGTTGTTGTCCGTGTTGCAGACAACGCTGTCGCTTATCTCAATCATATCCGAGTCGGGTTTGAGGGTATCGTCATCCGCAGTTTGCTCGATGTCGGTGTCAGTAGCCGTGGTAGGCTCGTCCTCACCGGCTATGACTATTTCTGCGCCGCCGTCTTCCGCAGGAGCTTCAGGGGGGTCGGCAGGTTCTTCCGGCTGCTCGTCTGACGGCTCTCCCGGATTTGCTTCCACGATCTCCGCCGTTTCCCCGACGGGTTCCTCAGTGCTGTCCTCGGAAGTGTTTTCGTCTACTATAATTATCCCTGCACCGCTGTCCTCGGACGGGGGCGTTTCTTCCGGAAGCTCTGCGGACGGTTCGGGGGTAGTGGCTTCATCGTCTGTGCTGTCCTCCTCGGCAGTAAGCGATGTAAGACCGCCGCCCTGCTCTGCTGGCAGAAGCTCCGCAAGCTCTACTCCCGGCTCGGCCGCAACCATATATGTTTCGGAGCCGGAACGCAGGGTGTTGTCTATTTCCTGCCAAGTGCCGTTGCTGTCATAGTGAACGGGGTAGGGGTACACGACGGCTGAATATGTGCCGTCGGAAAGGCTGAAGTGCTTTTCGTATTCGCCGCGCAGTTCAGGGATTTCGCCTGACACGTCCGGCTGCTCATAGGTGAAGGTGTCGTGCCGTTCGTCATCGATTTCGAATTCATCGGCAAGCGCGGATACAGGCAGCAGCTGTACTGTCAGCACCAGCGCCAGCAGAGAAGCCGTCAGCTTCTTCCAGATGTTCCTCATCTTTTTCGTCTCCTTTTTCCCTGTATTTTCCGTTTTGGTCAAATAATCTGGCCTTGGTGTTTTCAGCATACAGATTTCAGCTGGTGGAGACAATAGCTCATGCGCGAAATGACAAAAAACGTGCAGTTTTGGGCATTGATACTTGCTTCGCTCAAGGTATTTAGTTGATGCACAAAATGTGCAATTTCCCGCCAAAACAGATTAAACGGAATAAAAAATGCAGATGATGTAATATGTAGCAAAATTGTTTTGCTACACATTGTCGGAATTCGCACGCTTTCCTGATAAAATTCACATGGGTGATATACTATGGAATGTAACCTTGTTGAAATGGGGAGTCGAATCGCTGCAAGGCGAAGACGGTTGGGGATAAGTCAAAATTTCCTTGCGGAGAAAGTTGATATTTCCAGAAATCATTTATCAAATATCGAGCGTGGGCGAGAAAAACCGAGTTTTGATGTGCTGATAGATCTTTGTAATATACTTCGTGTCACGCCTGACTATCTGCTCATGGGTACTATGCATTCTCATGGCGTTCCGCAGAATTTGATTGACGGCTTAGCTCTGTGTACGGCTGAGGATATAGCACTGTTAGAAGACATCGTGCACCATATGGTTCTCAGGCAAGAAAGCAACTGGAATAATGACAATTTTATTTAATTATGATATAATGGCAAAAACGACCTTGTGAGGTGTTTTTGCCATTATGCGTATTGTGTTCTGCGACGATAATGTTGAGATTTTGAATCAGCTCCAGAGATATGTTTCAGAGTTCTTCAGAGGGCTTGGTAGCACTATGCCGGAATTTGCGTTCTACGAAAGCGGTGACGAACTTCTTGAGCATGAAACGTCTTTAGATATTGCTTTCTTAGATGTGGAAATGCCGGGACGGAGCGGTATTTACGTAGGAACAATACTGAAGAAAATAAATCCTCAGGCAAAAATCTTTATTGTAACGTCTTATCCGGATTATCTTGATGAAGCGATGCGGTTTCAGGTATTTCGTTACTTATCAAAGCCGATAGATAAAAATCGACTGTTTCGCAACCTGAAAGATGCCGTGTATCAGTATAGTATGGAGACGAAGGAAATTCCAATCAACACCGCCAGAGGCATAACCGTCATTTCGGCAGAACGTATTATATGCGTTGAGCTGTCTCAGAGAAAGACAACTGTGTATACATGTGAAGGTACACTTCAATCAACGGACAATATTGAACATTGGCGTGAAATATTAACACTTCCGTGCTTTTACTCAACATACAGGAGCTTTATTATAAACATGAGATATGTATATAAAGTTGAAAAGGATAGAGTTGTATTAAAGTATGATGACCGGATAAAAGAAGCATATCTGGCAAAACGTAAATACTCAGAATTCAGCAAAAAGTACCTTGTCTATTTGGAGAGCATAAAGTGATTGGTGAAAAGATAGTCTATGCGATCCTTTTCCTTGCAGAGGCAGTAACCGCATGGCTATATGCAAGCTATATTTACACTGCAAAGAGAAGTCCTATATACACGTTTATAAGTTTTACATTGGGATACCTACTCCTTTTTGTCGTCGCTCAATATGGCGCTGTGATGATAAATATAGGGATGTTTTTTGTCGTCAATACTATTATACTTGGCCTTAACTTCTCGTGTAAAATCAAATCCGCTGTACTTCATGCCGCGTTCTTGACACTTATAGTGGGCATATCAGAGATTCTGGTAAATCTTCTTATCACGTATATAACGGATGACTATACCGCATATATGGATAGTTTCTCTGCATTCGTCTCCCTTGTTGTGTTTAGCAAACTGCTATATTTTTTCATAACAGTAGTGGCTGCCAGACTATTTAAACCTCATAAAGGAGTTAATGAAGAACCGAATCAAATACTGCTGCTATGCGTTATGCCCTTTGTTTCTGTCATCGTAATCGCGGCGTTCGTTTATATCGGCATGACGGGTCAGCTTGTAGGTCTGGCCGAAATACTTGCTGCAATCAGTTCGTTCGCATTACTGCTTGTAAACATTGCAGTACTGCTTATCTATAATCGCCTTCAAAAATTAGACGAAGAACATGCAGTCCTCCAAATGAGCAAAATGCGGGACAAAGCGGATGCGGAGTACTACGAGATGCTACAACAGCAATATGATGGACAGAGAATATTGATCCATGATATTAAACGTCATTTCAGCGTAATAGACCTGATGGCAGAGGATGGAGATAATCAAAAAATCAGGGAGTATATTTCGGAGCTTGAAGATTTGCCAGAATTCAGGCGAAAGGCTCGCCTATGTGACGACCCAATTTTAAATATGGTTTTACTTCGCAATCAGGAGTATTGCGCTGCAAATGGAATAAACTTTTCTTGTGATATTCGGGCAGATAGCGTATCATTTATGGATGCAATAAGCATCACGGCATTGTTTGGGAACCTGCTATCAAACGCCGTCGAAGCTGCTGAAAATTCTGAATCCAAAATGGTCGAACTATCAGTCGTCAAAAAGGAACAGCAGAACTGCATACTGATTTCAATGGTGAACTCTTGCGATATGGCTCCAATAAAAGATACGAACGGAAATTTTGAAACGGGCAAAGATAAAAGTAAAGGTCATGGCTACGGTACAAAAAGCATTGCACGCGTAATTCAGAAATATAACGGAGAAGCGGATATGCGATACGATGAGGAGACAAAGGAGTTTCATAGTATCATTCGTTTTCCGGTTCACAGTTAATAACAGAAAAAGGGTGGTCGAAAAATGCGTTTTATAATGAGACACATTTTTCGACCACCCTTTATATATCCGTTCAGCTTGGACTGCTAATATAGAGGTACGCCATATCCTGCATATTGGTAGATAATGTACAATAAGTTGCGCAAATTAAAAAGAGCAAAAAAAAACATAGCTTGCAGGCTCTGGTAGAATGAAGTTACCACACAAACATTCGAAAGGAGCAAGCAAACTATGTACGAGAAAATTGTACAGCTGAATGAGGAAATTATCAAGGGGCAAATCAAGGAATTGGTTCGCGGCAGTGTGGAGGAAACCCTGAACGAGCTGCTGGAGAAGGAGGCGGAGTCATTGACGCAAGCCGCCCGCTACGAGCGCAGTGAGGCCCGTCAGGGCTACCGCAGCGGCCACTATGACCGCAGCCTTACCACCACTTCCGGTGACGTTACACTCCACGTCCCCCGGCTCAAGGGCGTGTCCTTCGAGACGGCCATCATCGAGCGGTATCGCCGCCGGGAGAACAGCGTGGAGGAGGCCCTCATTGAGATGTACCTGGCGGGTGTCTCCGTGCGCCGTGTGGAGGACATCACGGAGGCACTGTGGGGCAGTAAGGTCTCGCCCGCCACCATCAGCGAGAGGAACAATGAAAGCTTATACAAGCATTTGCCCTTTGTCGGATGAGTATTCACCCCAGGGCTTAAATAATGGGGATGTAGCATAAAATTGCTCGATATATTGCACAATTTCGGTTATTCTTTTAGGCGGTATATAATTTCCTTGCCAAGACACCGCAATAGTACGTCTAAATTCATCCTCTGCAATCGGTATGTATTTCAAACCATACAATGAATGTAGTCTGCGTGCCATGGACAATGGGTAAATAGAAATATATTCCTTTGCCCCTCTGACGAGCATGGAGTGTATTACAAGATTCTCTGCTTCATCTGTATAGTTTGGTTTTATGTTTGCTTTATAAAAGGCTTGGTCGATTGCCATACGGACTGGAAATTTTGTCGGTAGTGTTATAAACGGATAATTCAAGATGTCGTTTATAGTTAGCTCATCAGCCGCAGCGAGAGAATGATTCGGATTGATAGTAGCACATAATTGCTCCACACAAAGCTCTTTGGAGAAAATACCACGTACAGAAAGTGGCGGCGAACACACAGCTAAATCACATTTTCCTGCTTGAAGCGCTTTACTGAGATCAAAGTAATCAAAGAATTGGCGTAGCTTTGCGTGACAGCAGCAGTGTTGATTATAATCTTCGACTATATCTGAAACATGGGTCATGCCACTTCCGACTATAATTAAATTTTCGTTGGTCTTTTTTGAAAGCGCCTGTTGGAGCAGGTGATAGTCATACATAACGGATTCCGCATATGGGAGCAGACGCCGCCCGTCTGCCGAAAGGGAAAGAGAATTGCAACCCCGTTCAAACAACGTGACGTTCCAATCTTTTTCCAACTGCTTTATTGCGACGCTCAATGACGGCTGGGAAATAAAAAGCTCGTTTGCAGCCTTAGTAATATTTCCACACTGCGCAACTTTTATGAAATATGATATTTTCTTTATCATAGAATGTCACCATATAAATACAGATTTGATATAGGTAAAATTACCATAGTTTTTTTCTATACCATAATGCGTATTATATAGTGTTACTCCAAAAAAATCAATGATATAGTAGAAATACACTAAGATTCAGCAAAGTGATAAAGAAATATGATCTGCTTTGCACGAAATCTACAAAAACGAAAGAATAAGAAGAAAGGAAAGAAAAAAATGAAAAAAATGCTGTCCGTAATTCTATGCGTCCTTATGCTTTCAGGAATGTGCGCATGTGGAGGTTCAAACAGCAATCAGGCTTCGCAGACACAGGTTTCTCCCGGAAATTCAACGAGTGAAATCGAAGAAATCACGTTTTCTCTCGGCGACGTTTCTGGTACCGGCACATTTCTGGAACAGAATGCACAGTTCTTTTCACAGAAAGTAAGTGAACTTTCCGACGGTAAGATGAAAGTTGAGATTTTCTCTGATGGTCTGCTTGGTACTGAAGACGCGCTCATGACGAACATCCAGACTGGTGCCTTGGAGATGGCGAACTTCTCGTCTACATTCACAAATCTTGTAAAGAGTGCAGGTATCTTCGACTTCCCATATCTGGTAACAGATCGTGACCAGCTCGCGTTGCTTGAGGAAGCCGGTATCATTGATGTCATCCGCACGGAAGCAGAGAGTCTAAATATAAAGATTGTAGGAATGAACGAGAACGGATTTCGGCAGATTACTACAAATACTCCTGTTGTTGAGCCGAGTGACTTGAAGGGTGTCGTCATCCGCACTCCGTCCAATTCTCTTCGAGTAAAGACATTTGAAGCATTTGGTGCTACGCCCATATCAATTTCATTTTCAGAGCTATACCAGTCGCTCTCACAGCACATCTGTGATGCGCAGGAGAATCCCTTGGCTACCATTGTCTCCTCTCAGTTTTATGACTATCAATCCTGTCTGTGCATCTCAAATCACGTTTACACCCCCGGCTGGATCTGCATGAACTTGGATCTCTATAACTCCCTTTCCGATGCACAGCGTGCTGTAATCGATGAAGCCGGCGCACTTACCTCTGCGCATGTACTTGAAGCCGGCGCAAAAGCCGATGAGGAAAATCTTCAGGTTTGCAAAGACAAAGGTATGCAAGTCACCTACGCCGACGTTGAAGAGTTTCGTAATGTTGTGCTACCGCTTTGGGACAAGTTTGCAGACAGTGTCGGCGGCATAGACTTTGTTAATGCTGCAAAAGCCGCACTTGGATATTAAAAGAACCTTTAGCATATCTCTGTCTCCACCAAGGGAGGTATTAAAATGGAGAAGTTAATCAAATATTTTCGCTCCATCCTAGTTGTATTGCTCTGCGCTATGACAGCCATGGACGTGATTGTTATAGTTGCACAGGTTATATTCCGATTTTTCCTGCATGTATCGCTTGCATGGGCCATGGAATTGGCTGGTGTTTCATTGGTATGGATCACGTTCCTCGGCGCAACTCTTGCGACCATGGACGAGAGTAATATCAACTTTAATGGTTTTATAGACAAATTGAACGGAGTTCCCAAGCTTGTTTTAAAGACCGTTTGCAATTTACTTGTTCTTGCTATGTGCTACATTATGGTTCGCTATGGTTACAAAAGCGTCCTTATCGGGGCAAACTCAAAGATGGTCGCACTTCCCACAACAATGGCTGTATGCTGTTCGGTCATCCCAATAAGCGGCGTATTTATGGCGTTTGCCGTAGTCCTAAATATTGTCAAGGACGTAAAGCTTTGCTTTGGCGGCTTTGGTGCAGACACGGTAAGCCCATCTGTTGCATCAATTTATGATGATGTCCCTGAAGAAGTCCTGGCAAAAGCTACTGCCGCACTTAAAGAAGCGGAAGATAACGATGAAGACGGTACGAACAGCAAAGGGGGAGCCAAATGATAGCTATACTGTTAGTTGGCACGCTTATATTATTTGTTGCTTTAGGTGTGCCCATTGCCTTCTCAATAGTTCTCGCCGCTGCTTCCGGCATACTTATAGGCGGGGTCAGCAATCTCGGAGCAATACCAATGCAAATGTATGGAGGGGTCAATAGCTTTACCCTCATGGCTATTCCTATGTTTGCCTTGATGGGAGAAATAATGGGGCAGACTACTCTGGGCACCAAGCTGATAAATATTGCAAATGAGCTTGTTGGCTGGATGAAAGGCGGCCTTGCAATGGCAACGGTAGTTGTTTGCATGATGTTCGGTACAATATCTGGTTCAGCTGTTGCAGCAGCTGCCGCACTTACGGGTATACTTGTTCCCGAAATGGAGAAGCGTAGTTACCCAAAAGAGCTTAGCGTATCGATAATGTCATCATCATCAACGCTTGCCATAATAATTCCTCCTAGCAGCATCCTGATTCTTTACGGAGTCTCAGCAGGAGTATCAATAGCTGACCTATATCTTGCATCCATAGTCCCCGGCGTTTTTTGCGGTATATTTTTAATGATAGTAGCATTCATCTTTGCTAAGAAAATGGATCTCCCTACTGAGAATAAATTCTCTATAAAGAGACTCATCAAGGCAATTGCAAAGGGCTGGGCAGCACTGCTGATTCCACTTGTCATATTCGGAGGTATATTTGGCGGTGTATTTACACCTACAGAGGCTGCTGCTGTATCGGTTGTTGTTGCGCTGCTGGGTGGCATTAGGGAAATAAAGCTGGAGATGCTGCCGAAGATGCTCATCAGGACTGCCTTGTCGACCGCAATTATTACATTTATGGTTGCCGGATCTGCATCATTGGTAACGATTATGACCTTGAGCAAAGCCCCTCAGACTATTACGGCCTTTATTACGGGAATAACTTCAAACAAATACATTATTCTGTTCTGTCTTGATATTCTCTTGTTTGGGCTTGGAATGATACTTCATGGCAATGCTATTATCATGCTTGTTATCCCCCTGGCGCTTCCTATTATGAAAGCACTTGGAGTAAACCCCATACATTTTGGCATTCTGATGTGCTTAGGGGTTGGTATTGGCCAACAAACACCTCCGGTCGCATCGGTTTTGTTGACGACCTGCTCCATTGCCAAGGTCACAATTCCGGCGGTATGGAAGTATTTGAAGTGGTTTTTGCTCGCATCCGTCGTCTCTTGGCTGTTCATCACATATATTCCGTGGATATCAAATTGTATCGTGTCATAAAAAAGGAGTAAACATAAATATTAAGGAGAAATCAGTATGCTTATTGACAAAGAAAAATGTATAAGGTGCGGACAGTGTATTCCATATTGCCCGATGGGGTGCATTTCCAAAACTGACGACGGTGTAGCGATAAACACCGATGAATGTGTTGAGTGCGAAATATGCCGCAATGCAAAAGTTTGCCCCAGAGACGCACTTTATATGCCTAAGTTGGAGTATCCTCGTACACTTCGCAGTCAGTTCTCAAATCCGCTAATTCCTCATCCGGATACCGGAGTACCCGGTAGAGGAACCGAGGAAATGAAGACTAACGACGTAACCGGTCGATTTCCCAGGGGTAAAGCTGGTATTGCGATTGAACTCGGACGCCCCGGTACAGGAACCCGTCTGCGTGACGTTCAGACAATTGCGATGGCGGTAGCACCATATGCAAAATATGGATTTGAGCCGCATAATCCGGTCACTGTATTAATGGTAGATGGCAGTGGGAAACTGAGAGACGAAGTACTGAACGAAAAGACGCTATCTGCAATAGTGGAGCTTGAAGTTGATCAAACAGATGTTCTTCCTGTGTTCAACGCGCTCCGTGATGCCCAGAAAGATATTAGTACCGTTTTCAGCGTTGATCTTGCCTGCAGACTTGAGCCGGATGAAAGCTGTCCCGCTGCAATTATTGCAGAAGAAGCTGGTTATAAGCTCTCCCTTAATGGAAAAACGAATGTTGGTCTCGGAAAACCCCGCTATAAGGAGGATTGATTATGTCACATACATTACATCGTTACGGCACCGCCGAAAATCTAAAGGGTGATTATGTTGTCTTCGCAATTGCAGCACAAACTGTAAACGCAAAAGGGATTTATCCTGAGTTCGCAGAATTCGAGAAAATTGCGCGTAAGTATAATCCGGTTAACTTTGGGGATATGAGAACGGGAAATGACTATAATGTTGGTCCTGAGGTGATTGGGCATCCATATTATGACAACTCTATAGTTCATGCCGTCTATACTGATGAGGAAACAGTAGCTGCTGTTCTTAAAGAACTCACCGAAGCGAATCTAAAGCTCTCTATTGTTGTTTCCGGACTCCTTGAGCAAGTTGCGGAATGCTGCCACAAAGCCGGCATCGGTCCTCATACCGTAGAATATTCAATGGGCATTTGGGGACAGACACAGAGACTGCCGGAAGAAGCGGTACTATCCATCAGCACTATGTGTGGTCATGGCATGATATCATTTAGTCTTATCAAAGAGTTGGCTAATAAGGTTGAGAGAGGAATTATTACCCCAAAACGAGCAGCAGAAAAGCTTGCCGGCCTTTGCCATTGCGGTGTTTTCAATCCTGACAGAGCAGCAAGAATTTTTGAAAAGATGTCTGTATAGGAACAACTATTAGTTCCTGAATATTTCACTCCTTAGAGGTATCGACTCACTATGGGTCGATACCTCGTTTATACAATCCCAAGGAATCTCTAAATTTACAGTGTTCCTAATAGGAAGTAATCATAAGCAAGTGAAGAGCGCACAGCGCAATTTTCCTGCAAATGCTACCGATTTTGCTGACATTCCCTTATAACTGTGTAGGCTGTCTGGGTCCCGTCAAGATTTATGCGCAAATTTATTTGCAGGCTCCGGCTGAGTGAAGTCAGCCGGCAATAGAGGCGTCGTCCAGAGCCGCCTCCAAATGCTGCATGTTCATGTATTTCTTGTTGCCCCACTGGGTGCCCGCCACATGGCGGAGCCGGGCGCAGACCAGCATCAGAGCGGAGTTGCCATCGGGGAATGTCCCCACCACACGGGTGCGCCGACGGATCTCACGGTTCAGCCGCTCGA
>OJJV01000365.1_pt1 | contig 33423 bp, 28 predicted proteins | sample 1596391 | NCBI WGS metagenome assembly OJJV01 (sample SAMEA4350164, study PRJEB24818) | metagenome | biome: human; feature: gut; material: faeces | place: Denmark | collected 2013-09
CAAAAATGTAGAGTACGGTTCCGCACGCTGGGGAAATAAAACGGACATAGCACCGTTCATGGATCCAAAGCCGGAAAACAATGTTATCCTCACCCAGAGCGAGGGCTTAATGTTAAACGGCAGGCCGAAAAACCCGGCCCATGCCAGGAATAAAAACGTGCTGGTAGTCGGAGGTTCAGGTTCCGGTAAGACAAGATTTTTTATCAAGCCCAACTTAATGCAGATGCACTCAAGCTATGTTGTCACCGACCCGAAAGGCACCGTCTTGGTCGAGTGCGGGAAAATGCTGCAAAGAGGCACACCAAAGCTGGATAAAGACGGGAAACCGGTGCGGAACGCAAAGGGCAAGATCGTGTATGAGCCTTATAAAATCCGGGTATTCAATACCATTAACTTCCAGAAAAGTATGCACTTTAACCCCTTTGCGTATATCCATTCGGAAAAGGATATTTTGAAGATTGTTACCACCTTAATCGCCAACACCAAAGGCGAGGGAAAAGCCGGGGATGATTTCTGGGTCAAGGCGGAAACCCTGCTCTACACGGCGCTGATCGGCTATATCTACTACGAGGCCCCGACCAACGAACAGAATTTTGCCACACTGGTAGAAATGCTGAACGCTATGGAGGTGCGGGAGGATGACGAGAGTTTCAAAAACGCTGTTGACCTTCTCTTTGACGCCCTGGAGCAGAAAGACCCGGACCACTTCGCCCTGCGGCAGTATAAAAAATACAAGCTGGCGGCGGGCAAGACAGCAAAATCCATATTGATTAGCTGTGCTTCCAGGCTGGCGCCATTTGACATCCGGGAGGTCCGGGAGATCACCATGTATGACGAGCTGGACCTGGATATGCTGGGGGATGAACGGACCGCCCTGTTCCTCATTATGAGCGACACGGACGGCACCTTTGCCTTCCTTATCAGCCTGATCTATTCCATCCTGTTCAACCGTCTGTGCGAGCGGGCGGATGATGTGTATGGCGGGCGGCTCCCGGTTCATGTGCGGTGCCTCATTGACGAGGCGGCCAATATCGGCCAGATCCCCAACCTGGAGCGGCTGATGGCTACTATCCGAAGCCGTGAGATTTCCGCGTGCCTGGTGCTGCAGGCCCAGAGCCAGCTAAAGGCGCTTTATAAGGACAACATGGACACCATCATAGGGAATTGTGACGCTTCCCTGTTCCTGGGAGGCAAGGAGGAAACCACCTTAAAAAGCTGGAACTCCCTTTTAGGAAAAGAGACCATCGACCTGGTGCGCCCAGATAGGGCGTTGAGCAAAGTAGTGTAAGGCACTACCCCGTAAGATAACACGGGAAACAACCTGCCTAACCGAAAGGCGAAAGCTGAAACGGGAACACAGCACGGCAGGAAAGCAGTAAGTCACCTAAAGATAACTTGGTGCGACTGAACTGCAATGTTAAGTGGATATGAGGCTTAAGTTGGGTTTACTGAACGCAAGTTTCTAATTTCTGTTATCGGTCAGACGGAGGAAAGTATCTGTAACCTCTGGCACACTGGCGATTGGTTATAGGTGTCAATCAATCGGTTATCAAAAACGGTGTGCAATCTGTAGGAGAACCTATGGCAAGGAAACGAAAGCGGAGACCGACAATCCACATTTGCCTATGCTCAACGCTAACTGGGGATGCCCTAAACAGGAACGCCAACCGAAGGAGGTGAAAATTCGGCTATGGCTGTAGAGCCTGAAAATCCTGCATGGGCACGGAACGCCCGTAGTAGTCCGAGAGGGGTAATGACCCTCACATGGCGAAGGGGCGTAGTTATTGTGTACTAAAAGAAAAGTTGATTAGGGAGGAAAACCTCAAAATGCAACCAACAACCGAAATTTTAGCAAGAATCAGTAGAAACTCACTCGCAAATAAAGATGAAATTTTTACCAGACTGTATCGCTATATGCTGAGGCCAGACCTGTATTTTCTGGCATATAAAAATCTGTATGCCAACAGTGGTGCCGCAACTAAGGGTGCAAACGATGACACGGCAGATGGATTCAGCGAAGCCAAAATCGCAAATATCATCCAAAGGCTCGCTGATGAAACCTACCAGCCCACACCCGCCAGAAGAACCTATATCCAGAAGAAGAACAATCCCAAGAAAAAGCGACCTCTGGGAATCCCGACATTCACAGATAAGCTGGTACAGGAAGTTCTGCGGATGGTTCTCGAAGCGGTGTATGAGCCTGTTTTCTTGCCAGTTTCCCATGGATTCAGACCCAAAAGGAGCTGCCATACCGCACTGAAATCCTTAAAAATGGAGTTCAATGGTATGCGTTGGTTCGTGGAGGGTGACATCAAAGGGTGCTTTGACAATATCGACCACAGCGTTCTTGTAGGCTTGATTCATAGTAAAATCAAGGATGCCCGGTTGATAAAGCTGATTTACAAATTTCTAAAGGCTGGATATTTGGAGGATTGGAAATATCACAAAACCTACAGTGGTACTCCACAGGGCGGTATCATTTCTCCGCTCCTTGCTAACATCTATCTGCATGAGCTGGACAAATTTGTAATGAAGCTGAAAAGCGAATTTGATACCCATGGGCAAGAACCTGTCAGGACAGAATATCGCCTCCTAAGCAATGACCTCCAGAAACTTTCCTATCACATCGGCAGACGCACCGGGGCAGAAAGAGAACAACTGCTTTCCGAATACAACGAAAAGCGGAAGCTCATGCTGAAAATGCCCTGTACAGCTCAGACAAAAAAGTGCATCAAGTATATCCGCTATGCGGATGACTTTATTCTCGGTGTGAAAGGAAGTCAAGAGGACTGCCAGTGGATAAAGAGTAAACTTTCTGAGTTTATCCGTGAAACCTTAAAGATGGAACTCAGCGAAGAAAAAACACTCATCACTCACAGCAGCGAAAGGGCAAGATTTTTGGGGTATGATGTTCGTGTTCGCAGAAGCAGCATTATCAAGCATGGTGGGCCAGGCAAAAAGACAAAACGCACCCTCAACAATTCCTGTGAACTGTCTATCCCATTCGATGATAAGATTCACAGCTTCATTTTCGCCAAGGAAATTGCGATACAGAAACCGGATGGGAAACTCATGCCTGTCCGCCGTAAATCTCTTTTGCGACTCACAGATTTGGAAATCGTTTCTGCCTACAATGCGGAACTGCGGGGAATCTGCAACTACTATGGAATTGCCAGCAATTTTTATAAACTGTGCTACTTTTCCTATCTCATGGAATACAGTTGCCTCAAAACCCTCGCAAGTAAGCATAAATGCACCATAGCCAAGGTGGTTGAGAAATTCAAAGACCACTACGGAGAATGGGGAATCCCCTACGAAACCAAAACGGGGCAAAAACGATGCTATTTTGCAAAATACTCCGATTGCAAGGATAAGGCCAATCCGACGGACATCGTATGCAATGCTGCGGTGGAGTACGGATATTCCCGAACAGCCTTGGAGCAGAGATTGAAAGCAAAGGTCTGTGAGCTATGCGGTACGACCGAGAGCGATTGTTACGAAGTTCACCATGTCAACAAGCTCAAAAACCTTAAGGGCAAGCAGGCATGGGAGGTTGCAATGATTGCAAAACGGCGTAAAACGCTGGTTGTGTGCAAAAAATGCCATGTTGCAATCCACAACCAGTGAGTAACTGCTGACCGAACGATAACAGAGCCGGATACATTGAGAGATGTAAGTCCGGTTCCCGGAGAGGGTGGTGCGAACCTACCATAGTAATATGGCAAGGCGGTGCCTCCCTACTCCACTTCAACACGGGAGAATCCCGTGGGCGCGAGGTTTCCCACAGCCTGAACTATCAGAAGCTCGGCAAGGAGCTGATGAGTCAGGATGAACTTGCCGTTCTTAATGGCGGCAAGTGTATCTTGCAGCTGCGCGGCGTAAGGCCGTTCCTATCCGACAAATACGACATCACAAAACACCCCAACTACCGATACCTCTCCGACGCGAATCCCAAGAACGCCTTTGACATTGAGAAATTCCTCTCCACAAAGCTCAAGCTGAAGCCGGAGGAGGAATTTGAGGTCTTTGACGCGGGCGCGGCCGCAGGTTCAGAATCCGCCTGAACGGGCGGATTTTTATATATACATCAGACACCCATTCCGTAAAGGAGAACGCCGACAATGCAAGAGATACAAGCGAAACGCAAAGTCGGAGGAAAGCACAACCGAAAATTTGAAAGGAGAAGCCGGAATCGACAGCCGCACACAGCGGCCAGCTCATTCCGGCTTTGCGGTTTCCATCGCAAAAACCATAAAGAAACGATTCCGGCACATAAAATATGGATTTCTTCAATAGCGCAGTCGATGTGTTGCAGACCCTCGTCATTGCCCTCGGAGCCGGTCTTGGCATCTGGGGCGTGATCAACCTTCTGGAAGGTTACGGAAATGATAATCCGGGCGCAAAATCGCAAGGGATGAAACAGCTCATGGCGGGCGGCGGTGTGGCGCTCATCGGTATGATCCTCGTGCCGCTGCTCAAAGGGCTGTTCGGTTAATCCCGTCCATGCCGCAATGTAAAACCCTTCGCCCCTGCCCGCCTGACGCGGGCGGGGGCGGGAAAGGAGGGCTGACCCATTGGATTTGATATGGGAAAAATTCACCGAATGGCTAAAGGAACTGCTGGTCGGGGGCATCATGGACAACCTCACCGGCCTCTTTGATAACGTCAACGCCAAGGTCGCGGAGGCGGCGGGACACATCGGCAGCACCCCGCAGGCGTGGAACGCCAATATTTACAGCATGATCCGCTCTCTCTCGGACAACTTGATACTGCCCATCGCCGGCGTGATCCTCGCCTTCGTTATGACGTTGGAGCTGATCCAGCTCATAGCAGACCGCAATAATCTCCACGACATCGACACATGGGTATTCTTTCGCTGGGTATTCAAGACGGCGGCTGCCGTGCTCATCGTGTCCAACACATGGAACATCGTCATGGGCGTGTTTGAGGCGGCGCAGAGTGTGGTCAACCGCGCCTCCGGCCTTATCGTGGGCAACACCTCCATCAACCTTGCCGACCATATCGCAGACCTCGAGGCGCGGCTGCTGGAGATGAACGTGTGGACGCTTTTGGGGCTGTGGCTGCAATCCTTCGTGGTGGGCTTCACCATGTGGGCGCTGACCATCTGCATTTTCATCATCATCTACGGCAGAATGATCGAGATTTACCTCGTCACCAGCATCGCGCCCATCCCCATGGCCACCATGATGGGCAAGGAATGGGGCGGCATGGGACAAAACTACCTGAGAAGCCTGTTGGCTTTGGCGTTTCAGGGCTTTCTCATCATCATCTGCATCGCCATCTATGCGGTGCTGGTACAGAATATGCTCATAGACGACAACATTTCCACGGCGATCTGGCTGTGCATGGGCTATACGGTGCTGCTCTGCTTCACCCTGTTCAAAACCAGCAGTCTCGCAAAGTCAATTTTCAACAGTCATTGACGGAGGTACATCATTATGGCATACGTTCCCGTACCCAAAGACCTGAACGCGGTCAAGACCAAGGTGCTGCTGAACCTGACGAAGCGCCAGCTCGTCTGCTTCGGCGCTGGTGCGGCGCTGGGCGTTCCGCTGTTCTTCCTGCTCAAAGCCCATACCGGCGTCAGCACGGCGGCGATCTGCATGATCCTGCTCATGCTGCCCTTTTTCCTGCTGGCCATGTATGAGAAGAACGGACAGCCCCTTGAAAAGATCGTCCGCAACATCGTGCAGGTCTGCTTCCTGCGCCCCAAGCAGCGCCCTTACGCAACCAATAATTTCTACGCCGTTCTGGAACGGCAGGACAATTTAGACCGGGAGGTGTATTGCATTGTCCACCCGCACAAAACTCACCCGCGCCGAACGCAGGCAGATCGAGGCCGCCATCGCAAGAGCGAAGCGGCAGGATAAGAAACAGAAGTCCGCACAGGACAGCATCCCGTTTCAGCGGATGTTCCCCGACGGCATTTGCCGCGTGACGGACAGCTACTACACGAAAACCGTCCAGTTTCAGGACATCAACTATCAGCTCAACCAGAACGAGGACAAGACCGCCATCTTTGACGGCTGGTGCGACTTCCTCAACTACTTCGACAGCTCCGTGCGCTTTCAGCTCTCCTTCGTGAATATGTCCGCCAACAAGGACAATTACGCAAGGTACATCACCATCTCGCCGCAGGGCGACGATTTTGACAGCATCCGTCTGGAATATACCCAGATGCTCCAGAACCAGCTTGCCCGCGGCAACAACGGCCTCATCAAGACCAAGTACCTGACCTTCGGCGTGGAGGCAGACAGTCTGAAAGCGGCAAAGCCGAGGCTGGAGCGCATCGAAACGGACATCCTCAACAACTTCAAGCGCCTCGGCGTGGCGGCGGAGCCGATGAACGGCACGGAGCGGCTGCGGCTGCTGCACGGGATGCTGCACATGGACGAGCAGGAGCCGTTCCGCTTCTCGTGGGACTGGCTGGCACCCTCCGGGCTTTCGGTCAAGGACTTCATCGCCCCCAGCTCCTTTGAGTTCCGCACCGGGCGCTCCTTCGGCGTCGGCAGGCGCATCGGCTGCGCCAGCTTCTTGCAGATTTTAGCGCCGGAGCTGAACGACCGGATGCTGGCGGACTTCCTCGACATGGAAAGCTCCCTCATCGTCAGTATGCACGTTCAGTCCGTGGATCAGGTCAAGGCCATCAAGACCATCAAGCGCAAGATCACCGATTTGCAGAAAATGACCATTGAGGAGCAGAAAAAGGCCGTCCGCGCCGGATACGACATGGACATCATCCCCTCGGACCTTGCCACCTACGGCACGGAGGCGAAGAAGCTGCTGCAAGACCTGCAAAGCCGCAACGAGCGAATGTTCCTGCTGACCTTTATTGTGGTCAACACCGCAGGCAGCCGCCAGCAGCTTGACAACAACGTATTTCAGGCAGCCTCCATCGCCCAGAAGTACAACTGCCAGCTTACCCGCCTTGATTTCCGGCAGGAGGAGGGGCTGATGAGCAGCCTCCCGTTGGGGCTGAACCAGATCGAGATACAGCGGGGCTTGACCACCTCCAGCGTCGCTATTTTTATCCCCTTTACCACGCAGGAGCTGTTTCAGGACGGCAAGGAAGCTCTGTACTGCGGGCTAAACGCGCTGTCGAACAACCTCATCATGGTAGACCGCAAGCGTCTCAAGAACCCCAACGGCCTCATCCTTGGTACGCCCGGCAGCGGCAAGAGCTTTGCGGCGAAGCGGGAGATCGCCAACGTTTTCCTCGTCACCGACGACGACATTATCATCTGTGACCCCGAAGCCGAATACGGGCCGCTTGTGGAGCGCCTGCACGGACAGGTCATTAAAATCTCCCCCACAAGCCCGCATTACATCAACCCTATGGACTTGAATCTCAATTACAGCGACGATGAGAACCCGCTGAGCCTGAAATCCGACTTCATCCTCTCCCTCTGCGAGCTGATCGTCGGCGGCAAGGACGGCCTCATGCCGGTGGAAAAGACCATCATCGACCGCTGTGTGCGCATGGTGTACCGGGATTATCTCAGCGACCCTGTGCCGGAGAATATGCCGATTCTGGAGGACTTGTATAACGAGCTGCGCCGTCAGGAGGAAAAGGAGGCGCAGTACATCGCCACGGCTTTGGAAATCTACGTTTCCGGCTCCCTCAACGTGTTCAACCACCGCACCAACATCAACATCGCCAACCGCATCGTGTCCTTCGACATCAAGGAGCTGGGCAAGCAGCTCAAGAAGATCGGGATGCTCATCGTGCAGGACGCAGTGTGGAACCGCGTCACCATCAACCGGGAAGCCCACAAGTCCACCCGCTACTACATTGACGAAATGCACCTTTTGCTGCGCGAGGAGCAGACGGCGGCCTACACCGTGGAAATCTGGAAGCGCTTCCGCAAGTGGGGAGGCATCCCCACCGGCATCACCCAGAATGTCAAAGACCTGCTCTCCTCCCGCGAGGTGGAGAACATCTTTGAGAACAGCGATTTCATCCTCATGCTCAATCAGGCCAGCGGCGACCGGCAGATTCTCGCCAAACAGCTCAATATCTCCCCGCATCAGCTCTCGTATGTCACCCACAGCGGTGAAGGCGAAGGGCTGCTTTTTTACGGCAACGTCATTCTTCCCTTTGTAGACCGTTTCCCCCGCGGGGAACTCTATGACCTGCTTACCACCAAGCCACAGGAGCAGACTGCATAACAAAACAAGAAAGGAATTGCACGATGGAAAACAAACTGATGATTTTTGAAAACGAAGCCTTTGGAAAGGTGCGAACGCTGAACCTCAACGGCGAGCCGTGGTTCGTAGCCGTCGATGTGTGCAGCGTCTTAGACCTGAGCAATCCCACGATTGCAGTAAGCCGCCTTGATGAAGATGAACGGGCTAAGTTCAACTTAGGGCGTCAAGGTGACGCCACTATTGTCAACGAGCCGGGACTTTACACTTTAGTCCTTGGCTCCCGCAAGCCGGAGGCAAAGGCGTTCAAGCGCTGGATCACCCATGAGGTCATTCCGGCCATCCGCAAGCACGGCGCGTACATGACGAAATCCGTGTTGGAGCAGGTGCTGGAAAACCCGGAGCTGGTTCTGCTCATGGCGCAGCGGATGCTGGAGGAACAGCGGAAGAACGAGTTGCTTCAGCAGGAGCTGCGGCTGGCAAAGCCCAAGGCGGACTTCTACGACGCATTCATTCACCCGGAGTGCTGCACCAATCTCCGCGCCACCGCAAAGGAGCTGAAGGTGCCGGAGAAAATGTTCACTTCGTTCCTCATCCGCAAGCGCTATCTCTACCGCGCGCCCTCCGGTACGCTCCTACCCTATGCCAAGCCCGCCAGCGACGGCCTGTTCTTCGTAAAGGACTATATCGCCGTCAACGGGCATCAGGGGGTATATACCCTTGTCACGCCCAAGGGCAAGTCGCTGTTTCTCACCATGCTGGGTGAGATCGCCTGACCTGATTCTACCATAAATAATGTAAAGGAGAGCATCACAATGGAAAAAGAAAATCTGTACCTGATCCACGGCGAGGACTATCTGCGCCACATCGAGGAAAAGCTGGAGCTGCTGTGGATGGCGACCATCCTCATGCACTACATCAAAAACGGAGCTGAGAAGGACAGCTATCTGGACCTTGTACGCAGATCCACCCTCGACTTTGACGAGCGCTGCGAGGAGATGTTCAGTTCTTGGGGCAGGGCGCTCAATTACCTCAAGTCCCGCGACCTTGCGGACCTGTCCGACCTCATCGAAAACGACCTGATCGAGCCGGAATACGCCGGTTACGTTCCTGCGGATAATCCCTGCTGCCCCGGCGAACGCTGCTGCGAGTATGCCGAGCGCATGGAGCGCGAATACGCCGCAGAGCGTGAGGTGGACGAGGGCAATGAGGACGCCGACGTATTTGAGTATGACGGAGAACCGGCCATATCTGAGTTGACCGGCGTGTGCAGGGACATCCTCACGGCTGTCGAGGGGCTTACCACGCTTCTAAGGGATGAGTTCGACTATGCAGGCTGACCGCATCTACTGCGGCGACGCCCTGACCGTGCTGAAAACCCTGCCGGACAATTCCGTGAACTGCTGCATCACCTCTCCGCCGTACTACGCCCTGCGGGATTACGGCGTGGACGGGCAGATCGGGCGGGAGGAAACCCCGGCGCTGTATGTGGAGCGCCTGACTTCCATTTTCCGGGAGGTCAGGCGCGTTCTCACGCCGGACGGCACACTCTGGCTCAACATCGCGGACACCTATGCCGGAAAGGGCAATCAGGGAGAAAGCCTTGACCCCAAGTACCCCAACGGCAGGACCGGTCAGGTGGTCGCCCTCAACGGCAAGGTGGAGGGCTGCAAGGCAAAGGACATGATCGGCATCCCGTGGCTGCTTGCCTTTGCTCTGCGCGCAGACGGCTGGTATCTGCGCTCGGACATCATCTGGATGAAAGCGAACCCCATGCCGGAAAGCACCAAGGACAGGCCAAGCCGCTGCTATGAGCATATTTTCCTGCTGTCCAAGTCCCGCCGCTACTATTATGATGCCGCTGCCATCGCGGAGCCGGTTGCGGCCTCCACTCCTGCGCGGATGAAGCGCGGATTTGGTGCAGGCAACAAGTATTCCGCGGATATTCCCGGTCAGAAGCACCAACACCTCAACGACCACCGCCCGAACGGGTACGCCGATGAGGACATCCCTCAGCTTCGCAACAAGCGCGACGTCTGGCAGATCAACACCGTGCCGTACAAGGGTGGGCATTTCGCCGCTTTCCCGCCAAAGCTGGCGGAAACCTGCCTGCTGGCAGGCTGCCCGCCTGGAGGCGTGGTGCTGGACCCCTTCCTCGGCTCCGGCACTACGGCGGCGGTGGCAAAGCAGCTCGGACGGCACTACATCGGCATTGAGCTGAACCCGGAATACTGTAAGCTGGCAGAAAAACGGATCGGAGGTGTCGCGGTATGAACGCCTACACCCGGCAGGATTTGAGCGTCATGCAGGCGTGGCCGCTGGAGCGGAAAATCCGCGTGACGCAGGCGAAGATCATCGAGTGGTATCACCACTACGGCGGCAAGGTCGCCGTCTCCTTTTCGGGCGGCAAGGACAGCACCGTGCTGCTGGACCTTGCGCGGCGGGCGTTCCCCGACATTCCCGCCGTGTTTGTGGACACGGGGCTGGAATACCCGGAGATACGGGAATTTGTCAAAACCGTTCCCAATGTAACGTGGCTGCGGCCTGAAATGCCCTTTTCAAAGGTCATATCGGAATACGGCTATCCCGTCGTTTCCAAGGACGTGGCACGGCGCGTTCGCTATGCAAAGCGTGGCAGCCCGTGGGCGCTGTGCCATCTGAACGGATTAAACCGTGACGGTACGCCCTCAAAATACAATGAACGATACATGAAATGGCGTATCCTGCTGGATGCGCCGTTTTTCGTTTCCGACGCCTGCTGCGCCGTGATGAAGGAGCGGCCCCTGCACAGATATAACCGGGAAACCGGTAGAAAGCAGATCATTGCGACCATGGCCTGTGAGAGCGCACGCCGTCAGAGCGTCTATCTCAAAATCGGCTGCAACGCCTATCACAAGCGGGACCCCACCTCGCAGCCCATGTCCTTCTGGACGGAGCAGGATGTTTTGGAATATCTCAGAATGACCGGCATCCCGTATGCCTCCGTTTACGGCGAGATCGTGGAGGAAAACGGCAGGCTGACCACTACCGGCGCGAAGCGCACCGGCTGTATGTTTTGTATGTTCGGTGTTCATCTGGAAAAGGAGCCGAACCGCTTTCAGCGCATGGCGCTGACACATCCCAAGCAGTACGATTTCTGTATCCATAAATTGGGCTGCGGTAAGGTGCTGGACTTTCTCGGCGTACCGTATGCCCTGACAGGAGGTGAAACCCCATGAGCAAACGCTCGCCCCGGCTGCTGTTCACGCAGGAGGAGCGGACAGCGCCGGAACTGAAAAAGGCCGTCAAAAAAGCGGATAAAGCCTATCAAAAGCTGGAAAAGGCCGAGGCGAAGATACCGAAGAAAACCGTAAAGAAAAAGCAGCGCGTTGTTGACCCGAAAACCGGCACGGTCACAACGCGCCTTTCCTTTGAGGAGGTGGACAAGAAACGACCGCCCTCCAAGCTCACCCACGCCCTGCGGGACGCGCCCGGTGCGGCGGCGCTGTCCGCCGTCCACAGGGAGATTCGGGAACATGAGCAGGATAATGTGGGTGTGGAGAGCGCCCACGGCGTGGAGCAGGCGGCGGAGCGCGCCGTGCGCCTTGCACAGCACGCCCACCGCTCCCACAAGGAGAAGCCCTACCGCCGCGCAGACCGCGCCGAGGCCAAGGCAGACCGCGCCAACCTCCGCGCGTTGGACAAAACGGCACAGCACCATGACCCGCAGTTTTCCAGCAATCCCTACTCCCGCTGGCAGCAGAAGCAGGCCATCAAGCGGGAGTACGCCGCCGCCAAAGCCGGAAAAAGCGCCGGGAATACGGTCAAAGCCTCCGAAGCCACGGCAAAGGCGGCGCGGAAAGCCGCGGAGAACACAAAGAAAGCCGGCGAGTTCATCGCCCGTCACAAAAAGGGCTTTCTTATCGTGGGCGGCATCGCGGCAATGATCGTCCTCATCCTCTGCACCGTTTCCTCCTGCTCCATGCTGATTCAGGGCGGGGCAACCGGCGTTAACGTATCCACCTACCCCAGTGAGGACGCGGATATGCTGGCGGCAGAGGCGCAATATTGTGCCATGGAAGCGGAATTGCAGCAGTATCTCGACACCTACGAAAGCACCCACGACTACGACGAGTACCATTTTGATCTGGACGACATTGAGCATGACCCCTATGTGCTGATTTCCGCTGTCACCGCCCTTATGGGCAGGGAGTGGACGCTTTCCGAGGTAGGCGGCATACTCGATATGCTGTTTGAAAAGCAGTACATCCTAACGGAAACCGTCACCACGGAAACGAGATACCGCACCGAAACGCGCACCGGCTACTATACCGATGCGGAGGGCAATCTGCACAGCTATGAATATACCGTGCAGGTGCCGTACACCTATTACATCTGCACAGTCCGGCTGGAAAACTTCAACCTCTCCCATGTGCCGGTCTATATCATGTCGCAGGATCAGCTCTCCTTGTATGCCATGTATATGGCTACTCTGGGCAACCGCCCGGATCTCTTCGGCGGCTCGGAGTACATCGGGAAATACTACACCGCCGACTATGAAAAGTACGAGATACCCCCGGAAGCGCTGGAAGATGAGCAGTTCGCCGCCATCATCAAGGAGGCGGAGAAGTATCTCGGCTACCCCTACGTCTGGGGCGGCAGCAGTCCTGCCACCTCCTTCGACTGCTCCGGCTTCGTCAGCTATGTCTACAACAACTGCGGCGTGGGCTGGAGCTTCGGCAGGCTGGGTGCGTCCGGGCTGCTGGGCATCTGCACAAGGGTATCTGCCGCCAATGTCCGACCGGGCGATCTGGTGTTCTTCCAAGGCACCTACGACACGGCGGGCGCATCCCATGTGGGCATTTACATCGGCAATGATATGATGCTTCACTGCGGCGACCCCATCCAGTACACAAGCCTCAATTCAAGCTACTGGCAATCCCATTTCCTTGCTTACGGGCGGCTGTCCCCGCCCTGATCTCACTGAAAGGAGCCAAAAATGAACCCTAAGATTATAAAGCTCAAGGCTGAACGGGCGAAAAACGATGAAAAGATCGCCGCCCTCCGCTCCCGCAACCGGGAGCTTGACGAGAGCATCGTTGAGCTGGAGAATACCGACATCATCGGCCTTGCCCGCGCCACCGGCATGAGCATGGAGGAGCTGGCCCAGTTCCTCACACAGCTCAAAAGGGGCGGCACGCCCTTTATCACACCCAATACCAAGGAGGATACGGACTATGTGCATGAAGAAGAATAACAACCGGCTGCTGCGCGGCGTTGCCGCCGTCCTTTGCCTCGCCCTGATGTTCCTCACCATGTCTGGCATGGCCATGGCGACGGATATGGAGGACGCCCCGGCAGGCGGCGCGCCGGAAAGCACGCCGGAGATCGTAGAGGCCGAGCTTCCCGCCACGCCCGAAGAAACGCCGGAGCCCCCTCCGGCAGAGCAAGGGCCGGACACACAGGAACCGGCTCCCGCACCGCCTGAAACGACGGAAACGCCGCAGCCGGAGGCGGAATACGCGCTGGAGGCAGATATTCCGACAGGCTGGCACAACGCGCCGGTGACGGTCACGGTCCGTATCAGGGACAAAAACAACGCGGGCTGGCAGAAGGTAGAGGCGGCGCTGCGGGAAACCGCCGAAAGGACAGACCTGACGGAGCAGTTTGCCCACGACGGCCTCGCCCGCTACACGGTGCCGGACAACGGTATCGTGTTTTTCTTTGTCAACGACCCCTACGGCACGGAGCATACGCTGACGCTGGAGCTGCGCTACATAGACCTTGAAGCGCCGGTCCTTCGCGCAGGCGTCAGCGGTACGCTGCTGCGCGTGGAGGCCGCCGACGCACTCTCCGGCATGGCGGGCGTCTATGTGAACGATGAGCTTTATACCACCCTGCAAAACGGCGAGTTCAGCGTCCGCATTGACAAAAACACGCGGGATTCCCACTTTTACATCATGGGCGTGGACAATGCAGGCAACCGCACGGGCTATGTGGTGATCGCCAACCCCTTCTATGAAAAGGAAACGCCTGCGCCCAGCCCCACACCGGAGCAGCACAGCACCCATTGTCCCGCAGACTGCGATTGCAGGAAGCAGCCCTCCGGCAATACCGGCAGCAGCGGCAATACCGGCAGCAACGGCAGCAATACCGGTGCAGGAAAGCCCTCCAACGCCTCCGGCAGCACGGGAAAGACCGCTGCGGCACAGACGCCCGCCGCCGAGCCGGCGAAAGCACAGGAGCCCGCCGGTATCGCCGCGCCTGTCGCCATTGAGAAAGGGACGGGCTTTTCCCAAAACGGCAGCGCCGTTACCCGCGACCTGCTCTATGACAAGCACACCAACAAGCAGTTCATCGCGGTGGAAACCCGCAACGGCCATACCCTCTATCTGGTGATCGACTATGATAAGCCGCTGGACGAGGACGGAGATCAGTATGAAACCTACTTTTTGAACCTTGTGGACGAAAGCGACCTGCTTGCACTCATCGACGAGGATTCCGCCCCTGTCTGCTCCTGCAAGGACAAGTGCGAGGCAGGTGCGGTCAACACCGCCTGCGCAGTCTGCAAGAACAACATGACGGAGTGCATGGGCAAGGAAAAGGTCGCGGAAAAGACGCCGGAACCTGACCCTACGCCTGATACGAGCGACAGCCCCGACAAGGGCGGCGGCGAAAAGAAGTCCGGCAGCGGTCTTGTTGTGATTGTGCTGCTGCTCCTGATGGCGGGCGGCGGCGCGCTGTATTGGTTCAAGCTCCGCAAGAAGAAGCCCGACATAAAGGGACCTGTGGACTTGGACGATTACGACTACGGCGATGAGGATGAAGATGAGGAATACGAAAACGAGGACGATGCGGACGAGCCGGAGGAAACGGAGGACGCGGATGCATGACCCTTTTCACCAAAAACCCGCTGGAGCGGCTGATGATGCAGCGCCCCTATCCGGGAAAAGAGGAAACGCCGCGCACCCCTGCCCCGGAGGGGCATTTCTGCTGCGGTTGTTCCCGCTACGGCACCGTCTGCCTCCGTCCCTGCTACCGTGACACCGACCTGCGGGAGAAACTGCGGGCAAAAGCGCTGGAGCGTTAGGACCCCGACCCTTGCCGCATTCTCCCACCGATGCTACAATGTACCCATGAAAGACCAAATGCAGCGGAAAAGGATGTGATACGGATGCTGAGCTTTGAACGGGTGCTGGAGGCATTCAGGGAGCACCTTACAGAAGATACCGGCGTGGAGGTGGTGCCGACCCGGCACGGCTATACCTACCTCACATGGGATGACAGGCGTGAAAATTGGGACACCGCTGAGATTTGCCTCACGCCGGAGGCGCTGCTGGACAGGCTGACCGGCGCGGTGGAAAGCTATGAACAGTGCCGCCTTTTGGATGGAACACGGGACCCAACCGACGCCGAGCGCAAAGCCTTTGCCGAGGCTGCCGAGCGATACCGGAAGCGGTGCCTTGAACGGCCCTGACCCACATACGATTAGAAAAACAGACACGAAAAGCAGCCCTTCGGGGCTGCTTTTTGCTGTGCAGAAAAGGAGAAAAATGAATATGACACACCATAAATTAGTGATCGCGGAAAAGCCCTCCGTTGCCCAGTCCATCGCCGCCGTGCTGGGCGCGACCAAACGCAACGACGGCTATCTTTCGGGAAACGGCTACCTTGTAAGCTGGTGCTTCGGGCATCTGGCGGAGCTGGCGGGCGCGGACGTGTACGATGAAAAGTACGCCAAGTGGCGCTACGACGATCTGCCCATCCTGCCCGCAAGCTGGCGCTTCACGCTGAAAGCGGACAAAGCCAAACAGTTCGAGCTGCTGCGGGACCTCATGCGCCGGGAGGATGTATCCGAGGTCATCAACGCCTGCGACGCAGGGCGCGAGGGGGAGCTGATCTTCCGCACCGTCTACTACATGGCGGGCTGTACGAAAACCATGAAGCGGCTGTGGATCTCCTCCATGGAGGACGAGGCCATCCGAAAGGGCTTTGCGGACCTTCGTCCGGGACGGGAATACGACGGGCTGCATCAGTCCGCCCTCTGCCGCGCCCGCGCGGACTGGCTGGTGGGCATCAACGCCACGCGCCTGTTTTCCGTCCTCTACCACCGCACCCTGAATGTAGGGCGCGTCATGACGCCCACACTGGCGCTCATCGTCCAGCGGGAGGCGGAGATCGGGGCGTTCCGCCCGGAAGCCTTTTACACGGTAAATCTTCGCTGCGGCGATTTTGCCGCCGTGTCCGAAAAGTTCAAAGAGAAAGCGGAGGCGGACGCTCTTGCCGCCGCCTGCGCCGGTCAGCCGGTCACGGTCAAGGCGGTGCAGCGCACAGAGAAAACGGAGAACGCGCCCCGGCTCTACGACCTGACCGCCCTCCAGCGGGAGGCCAACCGCAGCCTCGGCTATACCGCCCAGCAGACCCTCGACTACTTGCAGGCGCTCTATGAAAAGAAGCTCTGCACCTATCCCCGCACGGACAGCCGCTTCCTCACCGACGATCTGGAACCCTCTGTGCCGGAGCTTGTGGCCGTTGCCGCCGCCATCTGCGAAACCACCGCACCGGAGGGCGTGACCGCAAGGCAGGTCTGCGACAGCCGCAAGGTCAGCGACCACCATGCCATTCTCCCCACCGCCAGCGCGGGCAAGGCGGATACCTCCGTCCTGCCGCTGGGGGAGCGCGAGATTTTGCGCCTTGTGGCGGGGCAGCTTCTCCGGGCGGTCAGCGACGCTCACCGCTATGCAGAAACCGCCGTTACGCTGGAGTGCGGCGGCGCTGTATTCACCGTCAAGGGCAGAACCACCCTCGTTCCCGGCTGGAAGCAGTATCTCGCGCAGGAAAAGCAGGACGCCGCCTTGCCGGAGCTGTCGGAGGGGCAGGTATTGGATTGCGCCGAAGCCGCCGTAAAGGAGGGCAAGACCGCGCCGCCCAAGCATTATACGGATGTAATACACTTTGAGAGTAGGCAGTGGAAATATTCAAAATGCAAAGGAGCAGGATAGCAATGAAAATCAAGGATAAGAGATTTAAAATCACAGCTTTATACGAGCGACTCTCAAAGGATGATGAGGTGCAGGGAGAGTCAAACAGTATCGTCAATCAGAAGCGGATGTTGACACAGTATGCAGAACAGCATGGGTATGAGAATATCGAGCATTACACGGATGATGGATGGACTGGTACAAACTTTGACAGACCCGACTGGAAGAGAATGCTTGCGGATATTGAAGCTGGCAAGGTGGGAACAGTCATTGTCAAGGACATGAGCCGTATCGGTAGAGATTATTTGCAAGTAGGATTTTACACAGAAGTCATGTTTCGGGAAAAGGGAGTGCATTTTATAGCGATTTCCAATGGTGTTGACAGCGAGCGCAGGGAGAGTGCAGAATTTGCCCCATTCTTGAACATTATGAACGAGTGGTATGTGCGTGATACCAGTCGGAAGATAACAACGGTATTAAAGGCAAGAGGTATGAGTGGGAAAGCACATACAACCAACCGCTGTTGCTATGGATATAAAAAGAGTGCAGAAAACCCCGATAAATGGGTAATTGATGAAGAAGCTGCCGAGGTTGTTCGTAGGATATTTAATATGTGTCTGAATGGGAAAGGACCCTATCAGATTGCAAGGGAACTGGCAGAGGATAAGGTGGAAAGACCCGAATATTATTTGGGTATTCGTGGCAGGGGAGTTAATATAAAGTCATTTGATATGGAACATCCGTATATGTGGAGAGGTGGCACTGTTAAGACCATATTAACAAGAATGGAATACACTGGATGTACTGTTAATTTTAGAACAAAAAAGGAGTCGTACAAGGATAAGCGACCTACTAAAGTAGACTCATCCGAATGGATTATCTTTGAAGATACCCAAGAACCGATTATCGACAAGCATACATGGGAAACAGTGCAGAAGCTGTTAGATACTCCAAGAAGAAAAGGTGTATTTGAGGAGAATAATCCTCTTACCGGTAAAGTGTTTTGTGCAGATTGTGGAGCAAAAATGTATCATCACAGAAATGCGCAGGGAATATGGAAAAAAAATTATTTTAAGGCAGGGGAGATGATATATCATGCACCCGAAGATAGGTACGATTGCTCCAACAATATAAGAGGTAGACAGCGTTATGAAAAATTGTGTTGCAGTCATTCCATTACCACAAAGGCGTTGGAAACGCTTGTGTTGGAAACCATAAAAAGAACTTGTGATTATGCGGTGGAAAATGAAGCAGAGTTTAGGGAAACGGTATGCAGTATCTCTGAAGAACAGCAGGGAGAATTATCTGTCAGACTGGAGAAAAGGCTTGCCAAAAAGCAGAAACGAGTGAATGAAGTCAATCGTCTGATAAAGAAGCTGTATGAGGATAATATCAGCGGTAAATTGAACGATAAACGCTTCAATGCCATGCTAAGTGATTATGAGTCGGAGCTTGAAGCGTTGGAAGAGGATATTGACAGAGATAATGCTGAATTAGAGGGCATGAGTGCTAAGAAAACGGATGTGGATGTGTTCATGGAACTTGTAAAAAAGCATACGACATTCGAGGAACTGACACCAGCCATATTGAATGAATTTGTTGATAAAATCATGGTTTATAAGGCAGTTGGAAGTGGTGCAAACAGAACGCAGGATGTAGATATTTATTTGAATTATATCGGTAGATTTGTAGTTCCTGAAGTGGTTGTGGAGCTGACGGAAGAAGAGAAGCTGGCAGAAGCTAAAAGGCAGGAAAAACTGGAGAAAAAGCGAGCAAGTAACCGCAAATATATGGCACGAAAAAGAGAAGAAGCGAGGAAAGCGTGGGCAGAAATAGAAGCGGAGAAAGCAAAGGCAGTAGGGCAATAATTATCGTGAATTTGCGATTGTGAAAATGGCAGACGAGGAAATTATCAAGTGAATAATATGGATTGATTTTGCTCCGATAATTAACGAGCGAAATCAGAATAAAAAGGCATTCAAAACGGACAGTGGAACATGTTTGTAGTGGATGTCTTTTTTGTGGTCTTGTCAGTGCAACCTTCCCTTCCCCTTCCTTCTCTTCCTCTTCCTAGAGAAAAAAGAGAAAAAGAAAAGCAGAAAAGAAAGAACCAAAGAAAAGAATAAAATAAAAAGATAAAAAAGAGATATACCATCTCAATCTTATCCTATCCCATCCTATCCGCCTGCCTACGGCAGGCTTTATTATTTGCCCGTCAAAAGTACGAGTCTAGAGTCGTCAAAAATACAAACCTGAGAGAAAGGAGTGATTTAATGGGCAGTTTATCAAAGTATGAGCAGGAGACAGTTATCAATTTCAATGCAGGGGAGCAGAGAGCAGTTGTTTATACCCGAGATAAGGCAGTTATGAGGAAACTTGACGCATTAGTTATTGCGTTCCCAGAGGTTTATAAGCTGGTAGGCGAAACAGATATTGATAAGACCTATTCCATGCCGAAATCATGCGTGAATTATCGTAAGCCGAGAAAGCTCGATGATAAATACAGAGAACTAAAAAGAACACAGATGAAGCAGTATAATATGCAGAGGTAAATAGTTGAAAAAATGTGTGTTCAATGATATAATTTCCTTGTTGAAAGAGCGTGTCAATTTGGATTTGTTTGAAACATATTTGACACATTTGGCGTCTAGAATAACAGATGGAAACAATTAGACAAACTTGAATTTGACGGAGAGATAGTATGGCTATTATTAAAAACGAAATACCGATTTTGGAGTTTGATACAGAGCAGACAGCAGTTCTTAATCCCACTCATGAAAATCTTGGTTTGAACTTACCCAAGAAATGTGTGTTCGCATTTCTTGGTGCTTACATAGATGAATATGCCAGTAAAAGTGATACCAAACAGGTATCCACTTTTGAGAGTGCAACGAAGCATTATCCCATTTACATCACCAAATACAAGGGTGAGGACATTGTGCTTTGTCAAGCACCCGTTGGTGCGGCAGCAGCCACACAGATACTTGATTGGCTGATTGGTTATGGTGTAAGAGAGGTAATCTCGGCAGGTAGTTGCGGTGCTCTGGAAAAGTTCCCCGAAAGTACATTCCTCGTACCAAACAAGGCTCTGCGTGATGAGGGAACATCTTATCACTATGCGCCCCCTTCTCGATTTGTGGAAATCAGCGAGAAGGCAAGAAAAGCAATTGAAGAAACCATTCTTGAGCATAGTATGAAATATCAGGAGGTTATAACCTGGTCAACGGATGGATTTTTCCGTGAAACCAAAGAAAAGGTGGCTTATCGCAAAAGTGAAGGCTGTGCAGTTGTAGAAATGGAATGTTCTGCTCTGGCGGCCTGTGCTGATTTCAGAGGGGCAACCTGGGGTATGATACTTTATACCGCAGACAGTCTTGCAGATGTTGACAAATACGACGAAAGAAACTGGGGCGGTAATGCATACGAATATGCACTTACGCTCTGCCTTGATGCGGTTATCAAATTATAAGAACAGTTAGAATCAATCTTTTTTTGTGATATAATTTTATTGAGGTGAATGAAATGAGGACTGAAAAAGAAATATACGATTTAGTTTTGAATTTTGCTTTTCAAGATGAGAGAATTAGAATTGTAACTCTTGAGGGGTCTCGCACTAATGTTAATATACCAAAAGACAATCTTCAAGATTATGATATTACTTTTTTTGTTATAGATATGGGAGAATTTTTGAAAAGCGATGACTGGCTTAGTGTTTTTGGTAACAGAATTATGATGCAAAAACCTGAAGATATGGAATTATTTCCTCCAGAAGAAAAAGGATTTTCTTATATAATGCTTTTTGATGATGGTGTAAAGATTGATTTAACTTTGTTACCTGTTTCAATGCTTGAGGAGTATCTTACTCGCGATAAACTTGTAAAAATCATGTTAGATAAAGATAATATGATTAAAACAGAAATAGTTCCCACAGATGAAGATTATTACATTAAGTGTCCAACAGAAAGAAAGTTTGATGACTGTTGTAACGAATTTTGGAATGTTGCAACATATGTATCCAAGGGCTTACTTCGTGGTGAAATACTATTTGCAATAGACCATATGAATGAAGTATTACGTCATGAGCTTCTTAGGATGATTAGTTGGTATGTCGGTACTGAAAAAGGATTTAATTTCAGTTTGGGTAAAAACTATAAATTTTTAGATAAGCATATTTCAAAAGAATTGTGGGATAACTTACTAAATACATATTCAATGAGTTCGTATGAAGAAATGTGGAAATCGTTTGATTTGTGTCTATGTTTGTTCAAAAAAATATCTAAAAAAGTGGCAGATTCACTTGGTTATAATTATCCTGATTATGATGAAAACGTTACAAAATATTTGGAAACACAAAAGAGAATTTCAAATAAATATCTTTATGGTAATAGGTATTGACAAATTCCAATTTGTCGAATAGATGAGATTTATTATGGCAAAGAACTAATTTAATATCGAACACCTAAAGGTGGCATGGAAATTATAAAACCATGACCACCTTTTTTGTTACAAAAAATCAAGAAAAAGGAGATTGAAATTATGTTACAGAACAATGAAAAAACAGCAGAGGTATTAAAGGCAGAGAAGATTGTGGAGCAGGCAAAGGCAAGGCTTGCAGAAGCTAAGAGAAAGGCAAGTCAGCAGAAGCGCAAAGAGGAAAATCAGCACAAGTACATGATGGGTGGTATTGTTCATAAATACTTTCCAGAGTGCTACCAGTTTGACGAGCAGGAGCTGAACAGAATTATTGCTTCGGGGATGAAGTCGGAGCAGTGCCAGCGCATTATTGAAATCGTGAAAAAGGAAAGTGCTGAAAAGCGTGAGAATGCAGTTGTAAAAGCTGAAAGTGAGGTGGCAGGGGATGAAGGTACTGGCAAGAGCGAAAATGCCTAAGACCAGTCAACGAGATTTTCTCGTTGCGCACAGATATACCATCTGCAATGGTATGTGCGCTCTCCGAGGGGTCTTGCAGACAGCTGTTGCCTGCCGAGGGCAGTCAAAAGGGAACACTGCGTTTTCCCTTCGGTGCAGAGGGCGCACCTACCCATTTGCATACTTTGCGTTCAGTGAAGCTCCAAAGAGCGGAGCTGCACTGCCCACAAAGTCAGCCGATACCGCACAATCCACAGTATCGGTCTGCCACAGCCTATGCAGGAGAGTGAGGTGTGGCTATGGCAGTTAAAAACCTAAGTACCCGAGTTGCCATTATCGGAAGAGGTGCAAAGTGCAGAGGTGGTTCATCCGCAGTTGACAAATCTGCATATATCAGCCGTACTACCATGTACTCTGAATATGACGGAACAACCTATTACCCGAAGTATACCGAGGATTTGGTGCATAATGAGGTCATGCTTCCGGTCAATGCACCAGCAGAATATTCAGACCCATCGGTGCTATGGAACTCCGTTGAAATGAGGGAGAGTAAATCTGCCAAAGCACAGCTGGCGAGGTCATATAAAATCAATCTGCCGAATGAGTGGAGTTATGAGCTTGCCATAGAGGTAATGAGGGATTATGTGAAAAGGAACTTTGTGGATGACGGAATGTGTGCGCAGTTTGCCATCCATGACTCTGAAAATCCGAATACGCACCAGCGTAATCTTCACTGCCATATTATGCTTACCATGCGTCCTATTTTGGAAGATGGTTCATGGGGAGATAAGCAGAAGAAGATTTATGCACTGGACGCAGACGGAAACAAGATAAGAAAAAAGAATGGGCAATATAAATGCACCACGCAGGATGTGACTGGATGGAACAGCAGGGAGAATGCCAGGAAGTGGCGCAAGGATTTAGCTGACACCATAAATGCGGTCAATGATAAAAACGGATTAAGGGAGAATTTTTGGGAGCATAGGTCATTTGCAGAGCAGGGGCTTGATACCATACCACAGATACATTTGGGAGAGAAAGCCAGTGCGCTGGAAAGGGCAGGAATACAGACAGAGAGAGGGAATGTCAACCGCAGGATAATGGAGCAGAATAAGGCTATTCTTACTGCAAAAATGCTTGTGGCAAAAGCAGAGGAACAGTTGCAGAAGCTTGTTAATTCCAAGCCAGTTGAAGCAGTACGCAATACTGCAAATGAAGTCCTTGATATGATTAGAGCAGTTGTCGGCAAAAAGGGCAGACTGGAATTGCCAGTAATCAAGAGCAAATATTTGAGGAAGATTTCTCAAAGACAGTCATTGCAGGAGCAGGAGAGAATGGAGCGTTTTGTTGTGGCAAATCAGATTGAGAGCTTTGAGCAGTTGCAGGAGTTTAAGACACAGCGAGAGCCAGCCTATGAGAAGCTGTCAGCGGAGAGACAACAGCTTGCGGAGCAGATAGCAAGACTGGAGCAGTTGCTTGTGGCATACAGTGATTATGAGCCTTATATCGTGTATCATAAGACGAGTAATTCGCTGAAAGGATTTGCCAAGCGTAAATATGATAAGGAGCATGAAACGGAGCTTAGAGAATACGACAGTTATCGTGCAAAATTAAAGAAAATGCTTTCCTCTGATGAGAAGATTACACCGAAGAAATGGACAGCGGAAAAGGCAAAACTGGAAGAACAATTGCAGGAGAGCAATCCCGACTATGCAAGAGTGGTTACGGAGCTTGCGTCAACAGAGGTTATTGAGCATAACCATAAAATGCTTGCCATGACCCGAGAAGCCGAGCAAAATCAACGCAGTCAGATACACAGCAGGAAGAAAAATGAACAGTCATTATAACAGCGAGAGGGCAGTTTACAAGCAATGGTTTGTAGCTGTCCTTTTTGCGTGAAGGGAGAAGAACATGGAAGAAAGCAAGAAAGTGAATACAGAGCATTTCAAGAAAAAGATAGGTAATACCACTTATCGGGTAAGAGTGCATTTTCCGCAGAATACCAAGCGGACTTTTACGGACAGCGTGAATACGCTGATTATGAATGAATGTACCAGCAAAAAGAAATAATCCACATCCTACCTTGACAAATCCTCACAGAGGACACCCTATTGTCCGCGATGGAGACTACCGGAAAAGAGGATATGCCGGAGGATGCCGAGCGAAAAGGTCTGGGGACACCGGCCACCCGTGCCGGTATTTTGGAAAAGCTGGTATCTGCCGGTTTTCTGGAGCGAAAAAAGAACAGAAAAACGGTGCAGCTTCTTCCTTCCCACGATGCAGTATCCCTTATCACGGTGCTGCCGGAACAACTGCAATCGCCGCTTCTGACTGCCGAGTGGGAGTATCGCCTGGGCGAGATCGAGCGCGGGCAGCTTGCCCCGGAGGAGTTTTTGGACGGGATCAGCACCATGCTGAAAGATCTGGTGGGGACTTATCAGGTCATCAAGGGAACTGAGTACCTGTTCACTCCGCCCCGTGAGGTGGTGGGCAAATGCCCTCGCTGCGGCGGTGAAGTGGCAGAACTGCAAAAAGGCTTCTTCTGTCAGAATGATTCTTGTAAATTTGCAATCTGGAAAAACAACAAATGGTGGGCTGCCAAGAAAAAACAGCCGACCAAGGCTGTGGTGTCTACGCTGCTGAACGATGGCTGTGTCCGTGTGACGGGGCTATATTCGGAGAAAACCGGCAAGACCTACGATGCCACTGTGGTTTTGGAGGACGATGGAAAGTATGCCAATTTCAAGCTGGAATTTGACCAGCGGAAAGGAGGCAGCCGATGAAGCTCTCTTTAGTGGAACGGGAAACCATTCTCCTCTATAACCAGGCAGAACCAATGGCTGAGGTCTACACCCACGATCCCCGCCTGATGGAGAAACTGGAACTGCTGGCAAAAAAGCACCCCGACCAGATCACCCGAAAGGACGCCCATAACTTTACCGTCCCCAAGCGGTGTGTATCAGTCAGGGAGCCATACAGCGCCGAGCGTCGCAAAGCTGCCAGTGAGCGTGCGAAAGCCGCCGGATACCAGCCCCCTGTGAAAAAGTCCGGCAGTTAAAGGCACATGGCAGAGAATGTATTTGAAGCGGTCAAGCAGTCGGTCAGCACCAGAGAAGCGGCAGCGTTTTATGGGATCGAGGTCAAACGAAATGGTATGGCCTGCTGTCCCTTTCACGATGATAAGAACCCCAGCATGAAGGTAGACCAGCGGTTCCACTGCTTTGGTTGCGGTGCAGATGGGGATGTGATCGACTTTACCGCAAAGCTCTTTAACCTCTCCCCAAAAGAAGCGGCGGAGAAACTGGCACAGGACTTTGGCCTGATCTATGACAGTCAGGCCCCGCCCCGCAGGAGATATGTCCGGCAAAAAACCGAGGCACAGAAGTTTCGGGAGGATCGACAGCGCTGTTATCGCGTACTGTCCGATTACTACTATCTGCTGAAAAAATGGGAAGCCGACCGTTCTCCCAGGACACTGGAGGAAGAACCGCACCCCCGTTTTGTGGAAGCAATCCAGAAGAAAGCCTATGTAGAATACCTGCTGGACCTTTTTCTTTATGAAAGTGAAGAAGAACAAAAGGCATGGATTGCAGAACACACAGCAGAAATCACACACTTGGAAAGGAGATTGAAAATCATGGCTGAGAACAAACCCACCAACCGAGAACGGCTAAGGGAAATCACAGATGGCATCGAGCAGGGCATCAAAGAACTGTTTGAGAGTGAAAAGTATATGCGCTATCTGTCTGTCATGTCCCGATTTCACCGCTATTCGGTAAACAACACCATGCTCATCTATATGCAGAAGCCGGACGCTACATTGGTAGCCGGATACAATAAGTGGAAAGACCAGTTTGAGCGTCATGTAAAAAAGGGCGAGCATGGCATTACCATCATCGCCCCCACACCGTACAAGAAGAAAATCGAGGAGCAGAAACTGGACCCGGATACCAAGGCTCCGATTTTGGATAAAGACGGAAAGATCGTTACAGAGGAAAAAGAAATCGAGATCCCCATGTTTCGCCCGGTCAAGGTTTTTGATGTGAGCCAGACCGACGGGAAACCTTTGCCGGAGCTTGCCGCCTCCCTTTCCGGTAATGTACCCAATTATGAGGCATTCATGGAAGCCCTGCGCCGCAGTGCGCCGGTGCCGATCACTTTTGAAGCAATGGCCGCCGATACAGACGGCTATTTTTCTGCCGAACATCAGAAAATCGCCATCCGTCAGGGCATGAGCGAAGTGCAGACGGTTTCGGCCACAGTCCACGAGATTGCCCACAGCAAGCTCCATGACCCTAAAAAACATGAAATGCTGCCGTCATGGAAGGTTGTGCTGGAGAGTGAAGGCGGAACCAAGCATGATTTCAAGCTGGATTTTGCCACAGAAAGAGAAGCTGAACAGTTTGCTTCTGATATGGATTGGCGCTATGTGGACGAAAACCAGTTTGAATGGCGTCTTGCAGTTGAGGAAGATCCAACCGCAGAAAAACAGGCAATCAAAAATCGCCACACGGAGGAAGTGGAGGCTGAAAGCATTTCCTATGCGGTCTGCAAATATTTTAAGATTGAGACCGGAGAAAACAGCTTCGGCTATATTGCCAGCTGGAGTCAGGGCAAGGAACTGAAAGAACTGAGAGCCAGTTTGGAGACCATCAATAAGACCTCCGGCACTTTGATCTCTGACATTGAGCGCCACTATAAGGAAATCTGCAAAGAGCGTGGGATTGACCCCAATGCAAAAGCAGAACCGGAAACCGCCCCGATCGAGCAGCCAGCAGATGCCGCTAAGGATACTCTGACCTACTATGTAGCAGAGTGTATGGAGTTTCCAAACCTCGGAGAATACCACGATAACCTGTCTTTGGAGGAAGCGATCCGCATTTATCAGAAGATTCCGGCAGAGCGAATGAACGGGATCAAGGGCATTGGCTTTGAGCTGAAAGATGGGAGCGACTATGAAGGACCGTTCCCGATTTTGACCGGGCAGACCATTGACCTGGACACCATCCAGGCAATCGACTATTACCGTGATAATCCTCTGGTACAGAAAGCGGTAAAGGATCTGGCTGAGGCTATGCCGGAAATGGAGGTGCTGGGGGCGGACGCCAACCAGCAGGAGGCTTTGTTTCTGATCGACGATGCCACCTATCTTCATATCCAGCCCTGTGACAGCGGCTGGGACTACACCCTATACGATGCTGCGTCCATGAAAGAGCTGGATGGAGGTCAGCTGAATATGCCGGAGCTTTCCCGCAAAAATGCAGTTTTCCAGATTTGTGATGACAACAATCTGGACAGCACTTCGCTCAGACACGCCCCCCTGTCCATGATTGAGACCTTGCAGGAAGCAGCCTACCAGCAGATGCAGGCAGAGGCCAGTCAGATGATTGCTTCTTCCCAGCTTCCGGAGGCACAGGAGCAGGCGTTGGATGAATACCCAACACCGGATGAGCAGGTCTCTACACCGGATATGCAGGAATACGGCTACTCCTATGATGGAATGCTCCCTGTTACCAGAGAACGGGCACTGGAACTGGATGCCGCCGGTTTGACTGTCTATGTGCTGCATGAGGACAATACGGAGAGCATGGTATTTGACCCGCAGGAGATCATGGAGCATGGCGGTCTTTTCGGTGTGGATCGTGAGGAATGGGAGAAAAGCCCTCAGTTCCATGAAAAAGTCATGGAGCGTCAGGCACATCAGCAGGAACGAGAACAGGCATTTCTTTCCCAGAACAGAGACAGCTTTGCTATCTATCAGGTGAGCCGCGACGATCCGCAGAATGTGCGCTTTATGAATCTGGACTGGTTAAAGTCCCATGACATTTCCATAGACCGAAGCAATTATGACCTCATTTACACAGCTCCTCTGAGTGAGTCTGGCACTGTGCCGGAGCAGCTGGAAAAGCTCTATCAGCAATTCAATATGGAAAAACCCGTGGACTTTCACAGTCCCTCCATGAGCGTCAGCGACATCGTTGCGATCAAACAGGACGGTAAGGTATCCTGTCATTACTGCGACAGCGTTGGTTTCACCGAGATTCCCGGATTCCTGCCGGACAATCCGCTGAAAAATGCGGAAATGATGCTGGAGGATGACTACGGCATGATCGACGGCATCATCAACAACGGACCAAAAGAGCCGACCGTGGCGCAGCTGGAACAGCAGGCCCGCAGCGGCCAGCCTATTTCTCTTATGGATTTAGCGGAAGCTGTCCACCGGGAGGAACGGGAAAAGAAAAAGTCTGTCGTGGAACAGCTGAAAAGCCAGCCCCGGACGGAACACAAAAAGACAGCGCCTAAAAAGAGCGCGGAAAGGGAGATTTGATATGGGAAACTTTACTTTTGAGGAAATGAACCTGATGTGCATTTACAACACCGGCAGCCGCACCGGTCTGATCGACAGCCTGCGTGAGATGCGCGGCGAGCTGGTCCCGGAGGAAACGGAACTGAGGGAGCTGACCGACAGCGCCCTTACAAAGCTCTGTGCGATGACCGATGAGGACTTTGCCCAGCTGGAGCTGTATCCGGATTTTGACCAGTAAATTGATCGTGTCAGGATGATATAGTGAGAGAAACTGTTCGATGGAAAGACGGTTTCTCTCAATCCTTTACAAAATCCCACTATACTTGGAGGGATGAATGAACTATAATGTAAGCATAAACAACAAATTGGAATTCGTAGGAGGTATCGAAAAATGAATAGGAAAACTTTATTCTGTTTTCTGACAGCTTTGATAATGATTTTTGTTCTTGCCGGCTGTGGTGGAAAGAATAGTGGTGGGAATATTGACAATGTTCAAATTCCTGATTGGAAACCATCGGAAATATATTCAGACAGTGATATTGAGGCGGCTTTCCAAACAGTAAAAGACTATTTCGGCAACGAATTTGACGGCTGCACACTGACAAAACTGTCCTATCCTGGAGATACATACGCCGATGAATTTTATGAATGGGCTGAACAATATGACGCGGATGAAGCAATCGTAATATTATCATCTTTCGATGTAGACTCATCAGGTGGGGATGGTTCGCTTAATCCGGATTCAACATATGATGATTGGAAATGGATTCTAATTAGGAATGACAGTGGGAATTGGGAACATGTTGACCACGGGTATTAAAGCGACAGATTCCAGTTTGTTTGTGCGTTGATAAATATCTTGAACTTAGGAGGTGTCGAATGAAAACGGTTCTTTTACATGGGTTGGGACAAACTGCACAGGACTGGAAAGAAGTAGTCCAACAACTATCAATTTCCGATGTCGATTGTCCAGAACTTTTTTCTTCAACAGAAGATGAAATATCATATTTGAAGATTTTGGGCGATTTAGAACAGCGGTATTCTGAAGTAAAAGAGCCGCTTCGTATCTGCGGTCTTTCGTTAGGTGCGCTTCTTGCGATTGATTTTGCTATTCGGCATGAAGAAAAAGTAGCTTCGCTGGTTTTGATTGGCGCACAATATAGAGTTCCCAGTTTACTGATAGATTTTCAAAATCTTATCTTCCGCTGTATGCCAAACAAGGCTTTTGAAGGTATGGGACTATCAAAAAGCAACACCATAAAATTGGCTCACTCTATGCGGTCATTGGATTTTACTTCGCAATTAAACATTATTCGTTGTCCAGTAACAATTTTGTGTGGCAAAAAGGATACTGCCAATCTGAAGGCTTCTAAAAAGCTAAAAGAATTGCTACCCCAAGCTACTTTGCACATCGTTCCAAATGCAGGACATGAACTCAATCAATATGCACCAAACACGATTGCAGAGATATTAAACAACTAAAATATAATATTCACAGTTTCACCCAGCAGGAAATCATTTAGGTTTCCTGCTTTTCTTTTACCCAAAAACCGAAAGGAGGACAGAACACCATGCCAACCAAAGCTGAACGATATGCACAGATGGCGGACAAGGTGGCAACGCAGCTCACGGGGAGCTGGCAGGAATGGGCAGGGTTTCTCACCACTGCTTCCCGCCTTTACAAGTATCCGTTCCATGAGCAGCTGATGATCTATGCCCAGCGCCCGGACGCTACCGCCTGTGCAGAGTACGACCTGTGGAATGAAAAGATGGGCCGATATGTAAGGCGCGGTTCCAAGGGGATCGCTCTGGTGGATGATTCCGGGGACAGACCCCGCCTGCGCTATGTGTTCGATATTTCCGACACCGGAACCCGTGAACATTCCCGTACCCCTTGGCTGTGGCAGCTGGAGGAGCGCCATCTTGATTCCGTGCAGGCCATGCTGGAGCGTACCTATGATGTTTCCGGCGATGACCTTGCCGGACAACTTACCGAGGTAGCCGGGAAACTGGCTGAGGAATACTGGACGGAGCATCAGCAGGACTTCTTCTACATCGTTGACGGTTCCTTTTTGGAGGAATATGATGAGTATAACATCGGAGTGCAGTTCAAGGCAGCCGCCACCGTCAGCATCACTTACGCATTGATGTCCCGCTGCGGACTGGAGCCGGAACGCTATTTCGACCACGAAGATTTCATGGCGATCTTTGATTTCAATACCCCGACCACCATCGGGGCGCTGGGAACAGCGGTCAGCCAGATCAACCAGCAGGTGCTGCGGCAGATCGGCGTTACCGTCCGAAATGCAGAGCGCGAAGCCAACCAAGAAAGGAGCAAGCAAGATGAACAATCCCATGACCTACATCCAGAACGGAGACTATCTGATTCCCGACCTGAAGCTGAGCCAGCAGCCGGAGAAACCCCTGGGCAAGTACGGCAGGATGAGGAAAACCTATCTGAAGGAACACCGTCCCATCCTCTACAACCAGATGTTGCTGAGCGAGAAGCTGTACCCGCACCTTCTGGAGATCGACGAGACCGCCCAGAACAGACTGGAGCAGATGATACCCCAGCTGGCGAAGGAAGCGGGAGCCACCGAGGAACTGAAAGCCAGCGATCCCATGAAGTGGGTAGGGCTGATGAACACCTGCAAAGCCCAGGCAGAGGAGATCCTGATGGCGGAGCTTATCAACAGCTGACCCTAAACCTGTTCCTCTCCGAAGCGGAGCAGATCCAATCCATAGATGAAGCAGAGAATGTAGCGCATACATCCTCTGCTTTTTCTTTTGCTCAAAATGATATTGACCATGTGCTGCGTTTGGGCGGCAATACAGACCGCCAGAGAGAGCGTGTGGTTGCAGCCTTTGAAAAGCAGAAAACCACCGCTGAGATTGCCAAGATACTGAAAACGCTGTACCACGGCGGCAATGGCCTTGGCAGTGTGAGCGCATGGTATGCCGAGGATGGTATCCATCTTTCTCATGGGAAGTCTGTCCGTTATGACAGGTCTGCCCAGGTCATTTCCTGGGAGAGCGCCGCAGAGCGTATCGGGGAGCTTTTGGAAAGCGGCCAGTTCGCCTCCAATGCGGAGCTTGCAGAAGCGGCAGGCTATGAACGCTCCCTCCTTGCCACAAAGTTCTGGAACCTATATCACGATTTCAGTGAGGAAGCCAGAGAAGCCGGATATTTGTCCTGCCTGTCAGAGATCAAAGGCAATGGGTTCCCGGAGGAGACCCGCCGCCTGACGGAGCAGCTGAGTGACCCGGTTTTCCGCCAGACCCTTAAGGAAGAATACGCCGCCTTCTGGACCGCTTATCAGCAGGACCGTGACCTGCTGCGCTTTCACTATCATAGGCCAAGGGAAATTTGGGAGAACCTGAAAGACCTTGACCTGCCCCACAGAACTTTTACTTCTGACCTTTCCCAAGTGCCAACCGTCCAGCACTTCATTACCGAGGATGAGATCGATGCCGCCATGACCAGCGGCAGCAGTTTTGCCGGAGGAAAAGGTCGTATCTATGCGTTCTTCATGGAAAACCATACGGATAAGGAGAAAGTGAGATTCCTCAAAAACGAGTATGGCATTGGTGGTCGCTCTCATGCCCTGTCCGGCGCAACACACAGCGGCGAAGATCACGACGGGAAAGGACTGCACTATAAAAAGCAGGACTGCCCTGATGTTCATCTGAACTGGGAAAAGGTTGCCAAGCGCATTACCTCTCTTGTCCAGAAAGGCCGCTATCTTACCGAACAGGAACAGGCGCAGTATGACAAGATCCAGGCTGAAAAAGAGCTGGCAGAGGAAGATACCATTCAAGCCCAGCAGCCGGAGGTGGAGGAAGAAACGCCAAAGCCTACCCTTCGGGAGCAGTTTGAGCAGTACAAGCCCGTGGTAACTGCCGCCATTTCCGAGGATACCGCATACCGCAATGCCTGCGGTCATTCTGACCATGAGAATGCTGTCATTGAGGGCAATGCCGCTGTGCGCCGTGCGGTCCTTGGCTCTAAGGATATGGAGCTGATCCGCCTCTATTCGGATGTGCCGGAGTTCCGCCAGCGACTGCACCGGGAAGTGATCGACGAAACCTATCCAAAGCTCCATGAGCTTCTGCGCCCTCTTTCTCAGGAAGATATTGATTCTGCCCTTTGTGCATGGAACGGCAATATCGAGAGTAAACACGCCGTTGTCCGCTATATGAAGGACCATGCAAGGGAGAAAGACACCGCCGCATGGCTGGCTCAGGAATACGGCGGCAGTAACAGCCTGTTTGTTGTCCGTGCCGGCAGCCCAGAGGAAATGCAGCTGCCCTGGCCCAAGGTACAGCGCCGGATTGCCCAGCTCATTCAGGAGGACCGGTTCTATACCGAAGAAGAACAGGACCGTTTTGACAACATCGACCCTATCGCCATCCGGGAAGCTCTGGAGGAAAGAGGGATCGTCAACGGTCAGGTGGCAGACCCGGAAAAACTGGACAATGACTCGTTTATCCAGCGAGTAATGTCGGATGCAGAGCAGATTGCAGCTGCCGAGACAGAGCAGACTTCCGAAGTTTCCATTTCCGATGAGGAATATGACGCCGTTCGCAGCCCTATTCCGCAAAGAACCTCCTATGACCCTGCCGCCCCGGTCTATGCCGTGGGCGATACCGTGTATATCGAGGATGACGCCTATCAGATCGCCGAGCTGCGGGAGGACACTGTACAGCTTCTGCCCACCGGGATGGTATATCCCATCTACCGGGCAGAGCGTAAAGAACAGTTCGAGCAGCTGCTTCGGGCAGACCGCCGCAATGCTTACTATACCGAGTTTCTTCCCATTGACCCGAACAAGGCAGATCAGGACTTGCGGGATGTATTGGCTCATGGACTGATGGATGAGGCGGATAAAAAGCAGATTTCCACGCTGCTGCAATCCGGCAGGAGCAACAGCGAGATCGCCTACTGGCTGAGCAGAGCCTATCCCCGTGAGATCGAGACGCTGGATCTGGAGACCGGCGATATTGCCGATTACCGTACCACGGCACAGGGCATAGAACTGGAAGTCATGGATGCAGAGGAAAAGCGTCTGGCTATGCTGTATTTCCGCTGGGATGAGGTTGCGCCTTTGCTGCGCGGGATGT
>OJJV01000373.1_pt1 | contig 32821 bp, 35 predicted proteins | sample 1596391 | NCBI WGS metagenome assembly OJJV01 (sample SAMEA4350164, study PRJEB24818) | metagenome | biome: human; feature: gut; material: faeces | place: Denmark | collected 2013-09
GAAGAAAAGTTTTTAGGTACTTTTAGTAGTACTATTGATGTACTTGATACATATTATTTAGCAGTTAATGGTAAAAAGAAATTTAATTTTACTTTTGATTATAAAGAAGATTTTGATAAAACTGTTTACTATGAAATAACAAATACCGATGTTCTTAAAATAGAAAATGATACTATGTATGGACTAAAAACTGGAACTAGTGAAGTGATAGCAACTTTAAAAGATGGAAATACTAAAACTTATAATATAGTAGTAACTGACTTAATAACACCACCAACAATAAATAATGATAAATATTATCTTCCATGTAATTACTATTCTTTAGAAGAAAGTATATTATTAGATAAAATATTAGAAAGTCGTGTAATAGAAGCAGGAGTTGGAACCAGGGCTGGCGTTGCTGCTGCTGCAAGATTTCTAACCTTAGAGTTTCCATACTCAATAGCATATTTTAATGAAAATGGAAGACTTGCTGCTCATGGAACTAAACCAAGAGTGGATGCTGAAGGTAGGTACTATCATAAAGGTTTATATTTACATACTTCAAAATTTGAAGGGTTAGATAAGTCTGCCATAACAAGTGGAGGACCAAATATATGGGGATGCAATGTTTACGATAAATTCATAAGTTCATATAGAAGAAATGGTTTAACGTGTAGTGGTTTTGTAACATGGGCAATGCTAAATGGTGGATTTGAAACAGGTGACGTAGGAGCAGGAGATACATCATACTTAACTGATGAACTATCTGACTTAGGACCTCATAATATTTTGACTTACGACTTCATGAAAAATGGTGACTACCAAGTAGGTGACTTTATTGCAGATGATGGACATGCTGCTTTAATAATTGGAATAGATGATAATTATATATATACGGCTGAAAGTTTACTTCCAAAACTAATGGTATATAAGTATGGCAGATATAAAGAAATAGTAGATGGGAAACTATTAACATATACTATAAATATGGAAAATATTTACCCTAATGGAAATGGTAATTTAACAAATATTTGGGAATAAGAGGTTTATATGAAAAAGATAAAAGGCTATTTAATAGGATTTGGTTTTATTGTATTAGGTGTGGTAATAATACTATTTATGTTTGAACATATAAATAAACTATATAAAAATAGAATAGAAATTACTTATAATAATGAAATTAATGAAAATTTAGAATATAATGTTAAAATAAATTATAATATAAAAGATAAAGAAAATGTTTTATGTAGTATAAATAATAAAGATTTTTTAAGTATAGATAAGTGTCAATTTAACTTAAAAGCAGGAAAATATAAATTATATTTAAAAAGAGAAGATAATAATATAACTAAAGATTTTGAAGTAAAAAGTAAATATTTAGGTACCTTTAGTAGTGCACTTGATAAATTAGAAATGTATTATTTAGCATCTAATGGTAAAAAGAAACTTAATTTTACTTTTGATTATCCAGAAGATTTTGATAAGAAAATATATTATAAAGTAGAAGATGAGAGTATTGTTAAAATAGAAGATGATACTATTATTCCATTAAAAGAAGGTATAACTAAAGTAAATGCAATTTTAAAGGATGGAAATACTAAAGAATATAATATAATGGTAACAGATTTGATAGTTAGTCCAACAATGGCTAAAAAAACTAGACTTACATGTGATAAATATACTGAAGAAGAGAGTATTTTATTAGATAAAATATTAGAGAGCCGTGTAATAGAAGCAGGAGTCGGTTCCAGGGCTGGAGTTGCTGCTGCAGCAAGATTTCTAAGTTTAGAGTTTCCATATGCAATAAGATATTTTTATGAAAATGGAAGACTTGAACCTTATGGAACAAAAGACTATATTGACGGTGAAGGAAGATACTATCACAAAGGATTATATTTAAGCAAAAGTAAATTTAAAGATATAAAAGCAAGTACTAAAAGTGGTCCTGCTCCTTGGGGTTGTCCTTTAATGGAATATTCTGAAGACCGACTAGGTATAAATGGTTTAGACTGTAGTGGTTTTGTAACATGGGCAATGCTAAATGGTGGATTTGAATCAGGCGACGTAGGAAGTGGAAATGAAGAACTTATTAAAAATGAATTATATGATTTAGGAGAACATCATGAAATAACAACTTCTTATATGAAAGATGGAAACTATAAACCAGGGGACTACATAGCAAGTGATGGACATGCTGCATTAATAGTTGGTGTAGATGAAAAATATGTATATGTGGCTGAAGCATATTATGCTGACGTTAAAGTTAGTAAATTTGAAAAATACTATGAATTACCTAACTTATATAGTTTAACATTTATAATAGAAATGGATAAAATATATCCAAATGGAGATGGATTAACTACAATGATGTGGGATTAACATCTCTTTTTCTTTTCTTTAAATAAATATTGTTGTATAATGAATATGGAGATGATTTGAATGAAAATACCTTTTAAAAGAGGAAATATTTTACTACCAAAAAACACTGATATGACAAAGTGGAGTGTAGTAGCTTGTGACCAATATACAAGTGAACCGGAATATTGGAATAGTGTTAAAGAAATTGTTGGAGAAAATCCTTCGACTTTAAATCTTACATTACCAGAAATTTACTTAGAAGAAAATGATGTTGATGAAAGAATTAAAAAAATTAATGAAAACATGGAAACTTTAGTAAATAGTGATTTCTTTAATGAGTACAAAAATAGTATGATTTATTTAGAAAGAACACAGGCAGATGGAAAAATAAGAGAAGGGTTAATGGGAATTGTTGACCTAGAAGACTATAGTTATGAAAAAGGTAGTGAAACTTTAATAAGGGCTACTGAAAAGACAGTTATAGAAAGAATACCACCAAGAGTTAAAGTAAGAGAAAATGCACTTCTAGAACTACCTCACATAATGATACTTATTGATGATGAAAAGAAGAGCATTATAGAAAACTTAAAAAATAAAGTAACTAATGAAGATGTGGTGTATGACTTTGATTTAATGAAAAATGGAGGACATATTAAAGGATATCTTCTAAATAATGAAACAATGGATGAAGTTGATGAAAAGTTAAAACTTTTAGCAGATAAGGAATATTTTGAAAATAAGTATAATGTAAAAGATAAAGGTGTATTACTTTTTGCAATGGGAGATGGAAATCATAGTTTAGCTACTGCAAAGGCATGCTATGAAAACCTAAAGAAAGAAAACTATGATGAAGCATTAAATAGTAAAGCAAGATATGCTTTAGTTGAATTAGTAAACTTACATTCAAGTACTTTAGAGTTTGAAGCAATTAACAGAGTAATATTTGATACAGATGTAGAAGACTTACTTAGCAAGTTAAAAGATTATTATAATATAAATAAAAGTGGTTATGGACAAAAAGTAAGAGTAATTACTGAAAACATGGATGAATGTTGGTACATAGAAAATCCTAAAAGTAATATAGCAGTAGGTAGTATTCAAATGTATTTAGATAATTATTTAGCTAATAATAAAGGTAAAATAGATTATATACATGGAGAAGATGTAACGAAGAACTTAGCATCTAAAAATGGTAATGTTGGTTTTATATTTGATAGAATGGAAAAGAGTGACTTATTTAAAACTGTTATCTTAGATGGAGCACTTCCAAGAAAAACATTTTCTATGGGACATGCTAATGACAAAAGATATTATTTAGAAGCAAGAAAGATAAAATAAAAAAAAGGCTTAAGATCTTGTTTCTCCATTAAGAATGAAAAAAACTTGCATTTTAAGTAAAGTTACTGTATAATTAGTTATGTAAGTTTTTTCAAGGTCCTTAGTTACTCCAACTTTTGACTATGATTAAACGGTTATATAATGAAAGGAGAAATTAAAATGGCTTTAACAAAAGAAGTAAAATCAGCTATCGTAAAAGAATACCAAAGAGATGCAAAAGATACTGGTAGTGTAGAAGTTCAAGTTGCTATTTTAACTGAAGAAATTAAAGTTTTAACTGAACATTTAAAAGAACATATACATGATTATCATTCAAAAAGAGGACTTTTACAAAAAGTTGGTAAAAGAAGAAGTTTATTAGATTATCTAAAAAGAACTGATGTTCAAAGATATCGTGAACTTATAGCAAAATTAGGATTAAGAAAGTAGGCACTTTATTTTAAGTGTCTATTTTTTTGGAAAGAAGGAAAATATATGAGAAAAGATTTTGAGTATGAATTTTTAGGAAAGAAAATAGTTGTGGAAACTGGAGAACTTGCAAAACAGGCTAATGGAGCAGTTTTAGTTAGATATGAAGATACAGTAATACTTAGTACTGCTGTTATGAGTAATAATGTTAGTACTGCTGACTTTTTTCCACTTACAATACTATATCAAGAAAAATTATATTCAGTAGGTAAAATACCAGGTGGGTTTATAAAAAGAGAAGGCCGTCCAACTGACGCGGCTACATTAACTGCTAGAGTTATTGATAGACCAATAAGGCCAATGTTTGATGAAAATTTCAGGAATGAAGTTCAAGTTGTTAACACAGTGTTAAGTGTTGACAATGATTATACTCCAGAAATGACTGCACTTTTTGGAACGAGTTTAGCTCTTGGAATAAGTAGTATTCCATTTGATGGACCAGTTGCAGGAGTAAAAGTTGGTAAAATTGATGGGGTACTTAAGATCAATCCAACAGTAGAAGAAATGGAAAGAAGTACAATTGATTTAACAGTTGCTGGTACTAAAAATGCTATTAACATGGTTGAAAGTGGTAGTAAAGAAGTATCAGAAGAAGAAATGTTAGAAGCTTTAATGTTTGGACATGAACATATTAAAGAATTATGTGCAATACAAGAAGATATTATTAATGAAGTTGGTAAAGAAAAGATAACCGTAGAACTTGCTAGTTTAAATCCAGAAATAGTTAAAGAGGTAGAAAGTGATATTAAGAATGATATGGTTATGGCTATACAAATTAAGGACAAACTAGAAAAATATGCTAAAATTGATGAATTAAAAGAAAGAGCAATAACTAATTATACAGAGAAACACTCTGAAAGTGAAACTTTAGAAAGTGAATTAAAGCAAGTTAAGAAGATAGCTGATAATATAGAAGGAACAGAGGTAAGAAGGTTAATAACTGATGAGAAAGTAAGACCTGACGGAAGAGGAATGACTGAGATAAGAGAGTTATCTACAAGAAAAGACTTACTTCCAAGAACTCACGGAAGTGCATTATTTACTCGTGGACAAACTCAAGCACTTGCAATAACTACATTAGGTGCTTTAGGTGAACATCAAATACTTGATGGTATTATGCCAGAAGACGAGAAAAGATTTATGTTCCATTATAACTTCCCAGCATTTAGTGTTGGTGAAACTGGTAGATATGGTGCCCCTGGTAGAAGAGAAATTGGTCATGGTGCACTTGCTGAAAGAGCACTTTTACAAGTAATGCCAGACGAAGAAGAATTTCCTTATACAGTTCGTGTAGTAAGTGAAGTACTTGAAAGTAATGGTTCTAGTAGCCAAGCAAGTATATGTGCAGGATGCATGAGTTTAATGACTGCAGGTGTTCCAATAAAAGCCCCAGTAGCTGGTATTGCAATGGGACTTATTACTGAAGATGGTACATGTGATTCAAACTATACAATACTTACTGATATACAAGGACTTGAAGACCATATGGGAGATATGGACTTTAAGGTAGCTGGTACTAGAAAAGGTATAACTGCACTTCAAATGGATATCAAAATTAAGGGTATTACAGAAAATATATTCAGAGAAGCTTTAGCACAAGCAAAAATTGCTAGAATGGAAATACTTGATGTGATGGAAAAAGAAATATCAGAACCTAGAAAAGAATTAAGTCCTTATGCACCAAAGATTAAGACAATGCAAATTAATCCAGATAAGATTAAAGATGTAATTGGTCGTGGTGGAGAAATGATTACTAAGATTATCCTAGAAAGTTCAGGAGTTAATACAGTTAACGATAAAGACGCTGTTAAAATTGATATAGAAGATGATGGAAGAGTAATAGCATACCATACAGACTATGCAATAATCGATAAAGCGCTTGCTATGATAGAGGAAGTAGTAAGAGAAGTTGAAATTGGTAAAGTTTATACAGGTAAAGTTAAGACAATTGAAGACTTTGGATGTTTTGTAGAGTTATGGCCTGGTTGTGAAGGACTTGTACACGTAAGTCAACTTGATGTAAAACGTGTTGAGAAACCTAGCGATGTAGTTAAAGTTGGAGATGAAATCGTGGTAAAAGCAACTGGTTTTGATAAACGTGGTAAACTAAATCTTTCAAGAAAAGAAGTTTTAATGGGTAATAAAGAAACTAAGAAGGAAGAAAATTAATTCTTCTTTTTTTAAATCTTAAAAAAAGTACTTGAAAAAAGTATTTTTTTATATTATAATTTAATTGTTCAAGTGAATCACTTCTTTCTATAAACGTGTATGATTTACTTGAACTTTTTTTCTTTAAATAATTTTTAGTGAGTATAATTTTCATTATATAGAAGCACATAGAAATATATGTGTTAGTGTTAAAAATAAGGTGTTTTTGAAAAAGTTATTATAACTAACTATGAAATCTATAAAAAACACTTGCAATTCTAGTGATTTTGTAGTATATTTAAGTTACTGAACACGTAAGTGTTTTTTTTATGGAGGTACTTATGAAAAAAATTAAAGCATTTTTTAAAGGAGTAAAGAAAGAAAGTAAAATGGTTAAATGGCCAAGTGGAAAAGATACACTTAAATATTCAACTATGGTACTTGTTTTGATGGTTTTCTTTGGTTTATACTTCTATTTACTTGATGTAATTTTTACATTCTTGAAAGGAATCGTGGGCTAATATGGAAAATCAAAAGTTATGGTATGTAGTTAATACTTATTCTGGACATGAGAATAAGGTAAAAGAAAATCTTTTAATGAGAAAAGATTCTATGGGAATGGAGAATAATATTTTTAGAGTAGTTATTCCTGAAACTAAAGAAGTTGAGATTAAGGATGGAGTAAAGAAAGAAAAGAGTAAATTAATGTTTCCAGGATATGTTCTTGTTGAAATGATTATGAGTGATGAAGCTTGGTATGCAGTAAGAAATACACCTGGTGTTACTGGGTTTATTGGTTCAAGTGGTAAAGGTGCTAAGCCTATTCCATTATCTCCTCAAGAAATTGATAGAATACTTGCTAATGAGGGTATTAGTAGATTAGATATTGAAACTGATTTAAAAGAAGGAGATTCTGTTAAGATTATTGATGGGCCATTCAATGGAATGTATGGTAAAGTTCAAAATATTGATTTAGAAAATGAGAAACTTAATGTTTTAATTGATTTATTTGGACAAGAGACACCGGTAGAAGTGGATTTAGTACAGATAAGTAAGTGCTAATACTTGTAAACTAGGTAAATATTTGTTATAATTTTAATGTTAAAAGGAGGAAGAAACATGGCAAAGAAGGAAAATAGAGGTGGAATTGCTTTACAATGTACTGTTTGTAAAGAAATTAACTATCTAACTAGTAAAAATAAAAAGAATACTGAAGGAAAACTTGAAATTAAGAAGTTTTGTCCTAGATGTAATAAAACAACTTCACATAAAGAAAGAAAGGCTGATTAATTATGTTTAATGTAAATGATATTAAGAATGGAATGACTATTAGTTATGAAGGTAATATATATCAAGTAGTTGAGTTTCAACATGTAAAGCCTGGAAAAGGTAGTGCATTTGTTAAGACTAAGTTAAAGAATTTAAGAACTCAAACTACTCAAGAAATTACTTTCAATGCTGGTATTAAGTTAGAGAAGGCTAATGTAGTTAAAAATGATTTAAGTTATTTATATAGTCAAGGGGATTCATATGTATTTATGGATAATAATACTTATGATCAAATCGAAATAAATAAGAGTAAACTTGGAGATAATGCTAAGTTTTTAAAAGAAGGGTTAGTTGTTAATGTAATGGATTATAATGGTGAAATAGTTGGAGTAACTTTCCCTGATAAGATTAGTTATAAAGTTGTTGAAACTGAAATGGCTGTTAAAGGTAATACTACAAGTGGTGCACAAAAAGATGCAGTACTTGAAACTGGTTATACTGTTAAAGTACCTTTATTTATTGAAGCTGGAGAAGAAATTATTATTACTACAAGTGATGGAAAATATTCAAGTAGAGCATAGAAATATGTTCTTTTTTTTATTATAAAACATACTTTTAATGTAGGAGGGGTAAGATGATTAATAAACAAAGTATGTGGTTTTTAACACTATTTTCTTTAGTACTTGTTCTAGGGGTTTATTATGTTACTATGCCTAATGATTTGTTAAAGGGTAAAATAACTAGTGATGAAGTGGAAAAGGAAGTTAATGTTAGTGTTAGTGAAGGAGATACATTAATTGCTATGAGGGCTAACAGAGATGAAAAGGTTCAATTAGAAACTGAAAAATTAGAGACAATACTTACTAATGGAAGTGCTACTCCTGAAGAGAAAAATGCTGCTTTTGAAGAATTAAAGATGCTTAACTTAAATGTTACTAAAGAAAGTGAACTTGAAAGTAAGTTAGAGAGTGAATTTGGTATAAAGAGTTATATTGAAATAAATAATGATAGTATTAAAGTAGTGATTAATTCTAAAGAACATGATGCAGTTTTGGCTAATAATATAATGAGATGTGTACAAAAAGAGTTTGATAGTAAAAAATATATTACTGTAACTTTTGAATAACAAAAAATTATTTTACTCATAATATACTATAGTATATAAAGGTGGTGTCTATGAGTAAAGAAATTTTAACCACAAGAGAAATGGAAGTGTTTTCATTATTAGTTAAAAATTATACAACTAAAGAAATATCTAATGAGTTAGGTATAAGTGAAAAGACTGTTAGAAATCATATTTCTAATGTTATGCAGAAATTAGAAGTTACTTCCAGAACTAGTGCGGTAATTGAATTATTAAAACTTAATTTATTTGAAATTAATGACTAAATGTCATTTTTTTCTTTTTAGATAATATAATTTAGGGAAGGGAGTAAAGATATGTTAAAGAGAATGGGTATTAGGAAGATTATGGTTACTACTACTGCTATATTTTTAATAGGGATTCTTTATTTGTTTCCTGTTAAGACTCCTAAAGTAGAAAAGAATATTACTTATATAGATGAAAGTAAGTTTAGTGATGTATTTTTGTTAGATAAGAATAATTATCTTAGTGAAGTTAGTGTAGTTACTGAAGGAGATAGTTTGGAGAATAAATTAAAGTCTAAAATAGATAGTATTACTAAGAAGAATGTTAGTAAGAGTAATTTTAAACCTATTATACCAGTTAATACTAAAGTAATAAGTTTGAATGTTAAAGATAATTTGTGTACTATAGATTTTTCTAAAGAGTTTTTAAGTATAAGTGCATCTTTAGAAGAAAAGTTAATTGAAGCAGTTGTATATACTTTAACTAGTGAAAGTGAAATAACTGAGGTTATTATTAAAGTAGAAGGTAGTATTCTAGAGAGATTACCTAATTCTAATAAATTACTTCCAAATAAGTTTGATAGAAGTTATGGTATTAATAAGGAGTATGATATTAATAGTTTATATGATTTAACTAAGACTACTATATATTATGTGGGAGAAGATGAGGGGGATACTTATTATGTTCCTGTAACTAAGATAAATAATGATAATAGTGAGAAGATTAGTATTATTGTTAATGAACTTAAAAGTAGTTTGTTATATCAAAGTAATTTAGGAAGTTATTTAAGTAGTAAGGCTACTTTAGAAGATTATAAGGTTGAAGAGGAAGTTATGAAGTTAACTTTTAATGATAAGATATTTGATTCTATGTATGATAAGAATATTTTAGAAGAAGTGGTGTATACTATTGGCAAAAGTGTTAAAGAGAATTATAGTGTTAGTAAAGTTATATTTTATGTAGATGATAAGGAAGTAACGGAATTTTAGTTAAAAAAAAACTCTAGATTATCTAGAGTTAATATTCTTAGTGGCGACTCCGAGACGATTCGAACGTCCGACCGACGGCTTAGAAGGCCGTTGCTCTATCCAGCTGAGCTACGGAGTCACTTTCAACTGACAAGTTAAGTATACAATACTTTTTAATAAAATGCAATAGTTTTTTTGAAAAAATGTTACGTTTGGGGGAAAATAAGTGAATATTAAGTTTATTATTATGGGAAGTGATGAAAATGCTTATGGTGTTAGTAGAATAATATATGATAAATATAAAGTAAAACCTTTATTACTTTGTAGTAGAATATTATTTCCTACAAAGTACTCAAATATACTTGATATTAAAATAATTGATAATTTTGATTTGGAAGAAGTTTGTATTAATAATTTATTAGTGGAAGGTTCTTTTTATAAAAAAGAATATAAATATGTTATATTAATTCCTTGTAGTGATTCTTATATGGAATATGTTATTAAAAATAAAGATTTATTAGAAGGAATATATTCTAATAAATGGATAAATAAAAGGTTACTAGATAGTTTTATTACTAAAGATAAGTATTATAAGTTATGTGATAAATATAATATTAAATATCCTAAAACAATAGTAGTTGATTATAAAGAAAGAAGTACTTGTTATAAAAAGATAAATTTTAGTTATCCTATAGTATTAAAACCAAATAATTCTAATAGTAGTAGTTATTTACATGCTTCTTTTCCTAATAAGAAAAAAGTATATATATTAAATAGTGAAGAAGAATTAATTAGTACTATTAATGATATTAATAAGTCTGATTATAAAGATAAGTTAATAATACAAGAATTTATTAAAGGAGAGGACTCTAATAATGTAGTAATTAATTGTTATTCTAATATGTATGGTAAGGTACAAATGATGAGTTTAGCAAGACCTATATTAGAAGAATATCATCCTAAATTAATGGGAAATTATGCTGCTATAATTAGTGAAAAAGGATATTATCCTTTATTTGATAAAGTAAAATATTTTTTAGAGAGTATTAATTATAAAGGGTTTTCTAATTTTGATTTTAAATATAATGTAGAAGATAATGAGTATTATTCTTTTGAAATAAATTATAGACAGGGAAGAAGTTCGTATTATTTATATCCTAGTGGAATAAATATTATTGATTTAATAGTTAATGATTTAGTTTATAAAAAGAATAGTAGTAAAATAATATATCCTACTAAACAAGTTTTATGGCTTAATGTACCTAAATTAGTTGTTAAGAATTATGTTAGTGATAGTGAAGTGTTAGATAGTGTTAATAATTTAATTAAACATAATAAGTATTATTATACTTTAATTAATGAAGAAGATAATAGTTTATTAAGAAGAATATGTATAGGAAGAGCATATTATTTAAAGATAAAACATTTTAAGAAATATTTTGTTTCTAAAGAAAAATAGTTAAGAGTACTTGAAAAGAGTATTCTTTTTTGATAAAATTAAACTAGTTAAGGTAGAAGGAGGACACAAAATATGACTAATAATTATGTAAATAAATTAGCTTATATATCTTCACCTATAGTACAAAATAAAGTACCAAACGGGGGGGGGTATTATCTTCTAACTAACTTAAAGTTAAATTGTTTTTTGCATGAAATAAAATGGATAGAATGAGTCTACCCATTTTTTGTTATGTAATGAAAGGAGTTCATGTTTATGCAGAAAAAACAAACAATATTAGTAGTTGATAGTTTACTAGTAGTAGTACTAAGTGTAACACTAGCATATTTTACAGCACAAATTATAGGAGAAGGGAAGAACATTTCAGTAAGTAGTGCTGACTTAAAAATAGTATTTACTGATACAGATGGTAATATTGAAGGAAATGGTATAACACCAGGATGGAGTAATAGTAAAACTTTTACAGTTAAAAATGAGTCAAATGGTACATATAAATATGATATAATAATAAAAGATTTAGTAAATACTTTTAAAACATATAAATACTTACAATATAAGATAACTAGTACTGATGGTGGATACAATATGACAGATTACTCTTATTTACCAAAATCTAGTACTAAAGAAGATGTAGCTTTAGCTTATGAAATATCAATTGATAAAGGAAAAACACATACATATACTATAGAGATTAAGTATGTAAATGATGCAGTTGTTGATCAAAGTATAGATATGGGTCAAAGTTTAAGTGGAACTATATATATAAGAGAATTTACTAAACCAATAATGAAATTAACAGATAAATTAATGGCTGATAATCCTACAATAGGTACAAGAACTACATTTACAGCATTCACTGAGACAAATACAGGAACATTATATAAAGCAACAGAACAAATTGGAACCAATCCAGTAAAAGATGTATACTATTTTGCAGGAGATGCAAAGAATAACTGGGTTAAGTTTGGTAAAACTAAAGAAAGTTCATGTACTTATAAAGGAAGAGAATTAATTATTTATAATGATATAGGAAATGATCCAGTATATAAAAATGTTGAAACTCAAACTGAATGTGAAACTTACTCATTATGTAATTCTGAATATTATGGAACAATACTTGTAGAAGATAGTACTTTGTGTGAAGAAGATGCTTATGGAACAATATTAACTGAAAAAGCAACATGGAATGGAACATCAACAAAAGATATATACTGGAGAATAATAAGAACAAATCATGACGGAAGTATCAAGTTATTATATGCAGGTACTAGTCCGGATTCAGATAAAGCATATGTAGGTGCAAGTGCATTCAACAATACATATAATGATCCAATGTATGTAGGATATAAATATGGAACTACAGGTTCACTAGAAAATAATAGACTAAATACAAATGATAGCACAATAAAAACATATGTAGATAATTGGTATAAAAACAATTTAACAGCTTATACAAAGTATCTAAGTAAAGATGCAGTATATTGTAATGATAGAAATCTAGCAAGTGGACAAACATATTCAACTACAAGTAGTTTTAAATATGCTCCATATGAAAGAATATATACAAATAAACAACCAACATATAACTGTACAAATATGAGTGATGCATTCAGTGTAAATAATACAAGTGCAAAACTAGATTATCCAATTAGTTTAATGTCAATAGATGAGTTAAGTTATGCAGGAGGAGAATTTAATACAGAATTATCAGCACCATATGCATGGTATTACAGTAATGCAAATGGAGAAAGTAGTTATGGTAGTGTAGAATTTTGTACCCTTCCTTCTAACGGCTGGGACGGCACTGTCTCGTACGTTTGGTTCGTCCGTGGTTCTGACAGCCCTGGCCGCTTGAACGGTGGCTTCGTGGACTCCTCGTTTCTTGTGCGTCCCTCAGTATCTCTTTCATCTTGTAATCTGACATCCAGAGGAAATGGAAGCTCAGAAAACCCTTACGTTGTTTATACAGGTAGTGGAGTATGTGAATAGAAGTGTGAATTTCACTTCTATTTTTTTGTATATATTTGTATATAAATAAATGTAAAGTAAATAATATAACTATAGAAAAACTTAATGTTTTCTAGTAAAATTATTACTATAGGAGATGGTTTTATGAAATTAGAAGGAAAAGTTGCAGTTGTAACAGGTGGTTATAAAGGAATTGGAAGAGGTATTACTGATACATTTGTTAAGTATGGAGCTAAAGTAATTGTACTTGATTATGATGAGTCTGTTCTTAGTATGGAAAATGATAATGTTTTACCATTTGTGGTTGATATAAGAGATAAAGAAAGCGTAGAAAATGCAGTTAAAAAAGGAGTAGAAAAGTTTGGAAAACTAAGTATTATTGTTAATAATGCAGGAATTTGTAAATTATTTAGTTTTGAAGAAATGACTGATGACATTAGAAACTTACACTTTGGAATAAATATAAATGGAGTATGGAACACAACTAAGATATGTTTAAATTACATGAAAAAAGAAGAAGGTAGTTCTATAATAAACATGAGTAGTGTAACCGGTCCGATGGTTTCTGATCCAGGAGAAGTTGCTTATGCAACAAGTAAAGCCGCTGTTTTAGGGTTTACTAAAAGTTTAGCTGCTGATTTAGCAAAATATAGTGTTCGTGTGAATTGTATTATGCCTGGTTATATTTTAACGCCTATGGTAAATGGTATGTCAGAAGAAACTGATAAAGAAAATCCAAGTGCAGTTATAGATAGTATTGCATCTGCTATCCCATTAAAAAGACTTGGTTTACCAGAAGAAGTAGGAGAACTAGCATCTTTCCTAGCAAGTAGTGAAGCAAGTTATATAACTGGACAAGGAATAGTAATAGATGGAGGAAGTACTCTTCCTGAAACTTCAAGTATGGGGGTATAGTAACTTTAAATAGTTACTTTTTTTTATGCATATTAAACTTTTAATAACATATAGTTAAATGAAAATAAAGGAGTGAATATATGGATAAAAAGGAAATATTAGAGAGTATAAGTAATAAAGGTAATGGAGAAATATACCTAGGAGTAGTGGGTGCAGTAAGAACTGGTAAAAGTACATTTATCAAGAAAGTAATTGAAACACTTGTTGTACCTTATGTAACGGATGAAAGCGAAAAGAAAAGATGTATGGATGAAATACCACAAACTTCAGGTGGAAAACAAATAATGACCGTTGAACCAAAGTTTGTTCCATCAAGTGGTGCTAACATAAAAATAGAAGAATTTACAACAAATTTCAAACTAATTGATTGTGTCGGATTTGTAACACCAGAAAGTATTGGTTACACTGACCCAGATGGACATGAAAGAATGATTAAAACCCCATGGTTTACAGAAGACTTGCCATTTGTAGAAGCAGCTACTATAGGAACAGAAAAAGTAATTAAAGACCACAGCACTATAGGAATTGTTGTAACAACTGATGGAAGTATCTTAGATATGGGAAGAAACAACTATGTAAATGCTGAAGAAAAAGTAGTTAATGAATTAAAAAACATTAATAAACCATTCATAATAATAATGAATTCAATTCATCCAAACAGTCCTGAAACAAGAGACTTAACTAACGAACTTAAAACTAAATACGATGTACCAGTAATACCTATTAGTGTAACAGATATGACAGAAAAAGATATCATTTACATTCTAAAAGAGGCTTTATATGAGTTCCCAGTTGAAGACATAGAAGTAAACATTCCAGACTGGGTAGAAGTACTAAATAAGGATAATGAAATCAAAAAAACTTACATCAGTGCGATGAAAGAATGTGTAACAAGTGTAGATAAACTAAGAGACATTGATAACATAAATTTAAATTTTGAACAAAAAGACATCATAAGTAATGCATACATATCAAACCTTAACACAAATACAGGAAGTGTAACAATAACTCTAGAAGCACCTGAAGAATTATTTGATGAAGTACTTAAAGAAACAATGGGAGTAAGTATAACAAAAAAGAGTGACTTATTAAGAGTATTTATTGACTACAAAGAAGGTAAAAGTGAGTATGAAAGTATTAAGTCTGCTTTAAAACAAGTTTACACTACAGGTTATGGTATAGTGTTCCCAAAACTAGAAGATATGAAATTAGAAACACCTGAAATAATCAAACAATCAGGAAGATATGGTGTAAAACTAAAAGCCTTAGGTAGTTCAATTCATATGATAAAAGTAGATGTAGAAAGTACTTTTGAACCAATAATAGGTACAGAAATGCAAAGTAAAGAACTTATTGATAACTTAATGAAAGATAAAAATAACGAAAGCATATGGAAAAGTGAAATATTTGGAAGAAGTTTGGAAGTAATTGTTCAAGAAGGAATACAAGCAAAATTAAATATGGTACCAGAAAGTGTTAGATATAAACTAGGTACTACTATAACAAAAATTGTAAATAAAGGAAGTAATAACTTAATAGCTATTGTATTATAATAATTTTTTCTATATAATTATATCAGGAGGTGTGATTTTATGGGATTAGACTACGAATATTACGATATGATCGATAGTGGATTTGGTGTTTCTAGTAGTTCAACAACATGGATGATAGTAGCATTTATCTTAGCAGTAGTTGGAGGTATACTAACTTACTTCTTATTCCTAAAAAAAGATAATAATAATAAATTCACTGGGTTTGTAAACTACTTATATGAATTCTTATCTTTCAAAAAGATGTGGTTAGAAACTATATTAAAAGTATCTTATTTAATACTTACAATATATATAACACTTATGTCTTTTGAACTAATTGGTAAAAGTTTTATAGCATTCTTACTAACTTTAGTATTCGGAAATATCATATTAAGAGTAGTATATGAGTTATCACTTATATTACTAACAATATGTAGAAACACAACTGAAATTAACAAAAAACTTAAATAGAAAATGTAAATTATACATTTTCTATTATTCTTTGTACAATAGAAAATACTAAATAATAAAAAAATTAAGAAAATAATAAAAATCTATTTGCAAATCTAAAATTTTATAGTAAAATGAAGATGTAAGCATAAATATGTGCTTAGTAAAAAATATTTAAATGGAGGTAAATAATATGACTAAAAATGAATTAGTAGAATTCATCGCAGCAAAAGCTGGTTTAACAAAAGCAGATGCTAATCGTGCTTTAGAAGCAACTTTAGAAGGAATTCAAACTGGTTTAAAGAAAGAAGGAAAAGTTACTTTAGTAGGATTTGGTACATTCAGTGCTAAGAAAAGAGCTGCTAGAGAAGGAATTAATCCTTTAACTAAACAACCATTAAAAATAGCTGCTAAAACTGTTGCTAGTTTTAAAGCTGGAAGCAAACTTAAAGATGCTTTAAATTAAGAAAAGTCTTTTTGACTTTTTTTTTAGTCATTAATTAATTATGAATAAAGAAATATTAAATGTTTTAAATAAAATTGAAAATAATGGTTTTGTAGCATACATAGTAGGTGGATATGTAAGAGACTACTTATTAAAGTTACCTTTAACAGACGTGGATATAATTACAAATGCAACACCAAAAGACTTGAGTGAAATATTTGATAATATTAAAAAAACTTATGTAGAATATGGTTCAGTTAAATTATATATAAATAATCAAATAATAGATATAACTAGTATGAGAAAAGATTTATTATATAAAAATAATAAACCAGTTGAAATAGAATATACTAATGATGTTGAAAGTGATTTAAAAAGAAGAGACTTTAAAATGAACACACTTCTAATGGACAAAGATGGTAATATAATTGATTTATTAGGTGGAAAACTAGATATATATAATAAAATAATCACACCAGTAAAAGAAGTTAATACGTTATTTATGGAAGATAAAACACGTGTTTTAAGAGCAGTTAGATTTATGACTACACTAAATATGAAGCTAGATGCAAGTATCTTAAACTATATAATAAATAATAAAGAAGTATTTACAAAGATAAGTAATACCAAAATAAAAAGTGAATTAGATAAAATATTTAAATCTAAAAGAAGTGGTAAATTTATCTCATTCATAAAACAATACAACTTAGAAGAATATATTGGTATTATACCTACTAACAAATTTAAAAGTACTCACACATTAGTATCAAGTTATGCCCAGCTTAAAATAACTAGAAACTTACCATTTACTAAGTATGAAAAAGAAAGTATTTCTAAAATAAAAAAACTAATAGAAAAAAAATCATTAACAAAATGGGATATCTATAAAAATGGTTTATATATAAGTATGTGTGCTTCTGAAGTACTAGGTATTTCAAAAAAAGAAATAAATTTAATATATACTAACTTACCAATTAATAGTATAATAGATATTGATTTAAAACCAGAAGAAATATGTTCATATTTAAATATTGAACCTAACTATCTTTTAGGAAAAATCTTACATAACTTAGAGTACGACATAATAATGAATAATGTACCTAATAAAAAAGAAATATTATTAGAAAGGATAAGTGATTATATAAATGAATGATATAAAAAAAGAATTTCTAAAAAAAGACTTTATAATAAATACAAACATAGTAAAAACAATTTCTAATTTAGACATAACTATAAAAGAATTTATGTTACTTTTGTATTTTATAAATATAAATAACTCGTTAGACTTAAAAAATATAAAAGATAAAATAGGACTTAATGATGAAGAAATACTTAATACTTATAGTAGTCTTTTAACAAAGAAATTAATAAGTGTTAGCCTAGTTAAAACAAATGGTTTATCAAGCGAAGTAATAAATCTAGATATGTTTTATGATAAACTTATAATGAACACTAAAACTGAAGAAGTAAGTACTGATATATATTCTAAGTTTGAAAGTGAGTTTGGTAGAGTTTTAAGTCCAATAGAATACGAAACAATAAATAGATGGATAAGTAGTGGTGTAAAAGAAGATTTAATACTAAATGCACTTAAAGAAGCAGTAGTAAGTGGTGCATGTAATTTAAGATATATAGATAAAATAATATATTCTTGGACTAAAAAAGAAAAATCTGAAGAAAAAGAAGATTATCAAGAACTTTTTGATTATGACTGGTTAGGAGACGAAAGTGAAGAGTAGTTTTATATTGAGTGAGTTAGAAAAACTTTTTCCAAATCCTAAATGTGAACTAACTTACAACAAAGATTATGAATTATTATTAAAAACCATGTTAAGTGCCCAAACTACAGATAAACGAGTAAATATGGTAACTGACCCATTATTTAAAAAATATGATAGTTTAGAAAAACTAAGTACTTTATCACTTACCGAAGTAGAAAACTACATTAAAAGTATTGGAATGTATAAAACAAAAGCAAAAAACTTTGTTAATATAGTAAGTAGTTTATTACCTTTAGGTTATGTTCCTTGTGATAGAACATTCTTAGAAAGTTTAAAAGGAGTAGGTAGAAAAACAACTAATGTAGTTTTATCTAACTTATATAATATACCTTGTATAGCAGTAGATACTCATGTACATAGAACTAGTATAAGACTAGGCCTTGTTAAAGAGAATGATTCAGTCTTAGAAACAGAAGAAAAACTTATGAAGAAATTCCCAAAAAAGAGTTATTCCAACTTGCATCACTCTTTAGTATTATTTGGTAGATACATCTGTAAAAGCAAAAATCCTAGTTGTAATATTTGTCCCTTTAAAGAAAATTGTAAGTATTATAAATGTGTTAACCAAAAAAATCAAACTTTTTCCAGTTAACACTTTTACTTTTTTAAAATATTTGGTATAATTACATTTAGAAAGTATATAGGGAGAGTTTATGAAACAGATAATAACTAGTTTGGATATTGGATCAGATAATATAAAATTAATAGTTGGAGAAATGTATAAAGAAGAATTATTTGTCTTAGCATCTTCAAATATAAAAAGTAAAGGTATAAAAAAAGGACTAATTGTAAATGAAGAAGAAGCAACTAATGCTATAAAAGAAACATTCAGAATAGTAGAAGATATTTTAGGAATAAAACTAACTAGAGTAATACTAACAGTACCATCTTACAGTGCAACATTTGTAAAAAGTGAAGGCTATACAACAATATCAAGAGATGATATGACTGTAACTGGTGAAGACATAACAAGAAGTTTACAAGCAAGTGTTTATAATAGAGTTAGTCCTAATATGGAATTAGTAAGTATTACACCAGACTATTTTATATTAAATGAAAAAGAAGTAGTAAATGATCCTAAAGGAAAAGAAGCTTTTAAAGTTTCAGTTAATAGTATTTTAGGTATTGTTCCTAAAAAAAATATATATCCATTAATAACAATATTAGAAAATATGGGTATAAAAGTAGTAGATCTTGCTTTTGGAGGGCTATCTGACTATTATGAATTTAAAACTAAAGAAATGGATTCTTTAACAGGTGCTGTAATAAATATAGGACACTATAAAACAGAGGTAAGCATAATAAAAGAAGGTAAACTAAAAAATGTAGAAGTGCTTGAAATTGGTGGAAGAAATATAGATAGAGATATAAGTTATATATATGATCTTAATTTAGAAACTAGTAAAAACTTAAAAGAAAACTTCTCTTTAGCACATAAAGAAAATGCAAGTACTAGTGAAATAATAGAATGTATAACAAAGAATGAAGAAAAAATTAAAATAAATCAATATGAATTAAGTGATTTAGTACACTCTAGAGTAAGAGAAATACTAGAATTATCAAAAAAAGAAATAAATCTCTTAACAAAAGACGAAATTAGTTATATAATAGTTACAGGAGGTACAACAGAGATAGAAGGATTTAACTCTGTACTTAAAGAAGTATTTGGTAAAAATATAAAAACTTCTAGAGTTAATGAACTAGGTGTAAGAAATAATATATATAGTACATCACTAGGATTTATTAAGTTGTATTATGATAAATTAAAGTTTAGAGAAAGATTTGCTTCGACAATAACTGAAAGTGAACAAGAAGAATTATTTAGTGAGAAAAAGAAAAATAATGATAATAGTATATTAGGAAAAGTATATAGTTACTTTTTCGATAATTAGGAGGTAAAGGAATGCAAAATCCATTAGAAATGTTACAAATAGCAAAAATTAAAGTAATAGGTGTAGGCGGAGGCGGCTGTAATGCCGTTAATAGAATGATAGAAAGTGGCTTAAAGGGAGTAGAGTTTATTGTTGCTAATACAGATTTACAAGTATTAAATACAAGTTTAGCAGAAACTAAACTTCAAATAGGTGCATCTATCACTGATGGCTTAGGTGCTGGAGCTGACCCTGAAGTAGGTAGAGAAGCTGCACTTGAAAGTAGAAACGAAATAGAAGATGCTCTAAGAGGAGCAGACATGGTTTTCGTTACTTGTGGTTTAGGTGGAGGAACAGGTACAGGTGCTGCACCAGTTATCGCTGAAATTGCTCAAGGACTTGGTGCTCTTACAGTAGCAATAGTTACAAAGCCATTTAAGTTTGAAGGAAAGAAAAGAATGGACCATGCACTTCTTGGACTAGATGAATTAAAAAAGCATGTTGATACATTTGTAGTAATACCAAATGATAGATTAAGAGATATAATTGATAAATCAACTCCAATGATGGATGCATTTAAAGAAGTAGATAATGTTCTTAGACTTGGTGTTCAGTCAATTAGTGACTTAATTAGTGTGCCAGGACTAGTTAACCTAGACTTTGCTGATGTTAAAGCAATTATGGAAAATAGAGGACAAGCACTTATTGGTATAGGTGTAGGATTTGGTGAGAATCGCGCAATAGAAGCGGCTAAACAAGCAGTAAGTAGCCCACTTCTTGAAACAACTATCAACGGAGCAACTGATTGTATTATAAATATTACTGGAGGAAATAGTTTAACATTATTTGAAGCAGAAGATGCAGCAGAAGTAATTCGTGCAGCAGCTAATACTGATATTAACATAATATTTGGTGCAGTAGTAAATGAAGCACTTAGTGATGAAGCTATAGTTACAGTAATTGCAACAGGCTTTGAAGATGAAAGCGAACCTCTTTATCAACCATATGGTGCAAATAAAGAAAAAATAGAAGTTCTTAACAGTGATGACGATGACCTTCCACCATTCTTAAGAAACAGAGATTTATAGGCTAGTCAAAAAACTAGTCTTTTTTTTAAGGAGGTTTTAAGTGAAACAAGAGAAAATAGGAAAATTTATCGCACAACTTAGAAAAGAACAAAATATGAGTCAAGAAGAATTGGCTAAAAAACTATGCATAAGTCGTCAAGCAATAAGTAAATGGGAAGTAGGAAGAACTTTGCCAGACGCTTTTAATCTACAAAAATTAAGTGAAATATTTAATGTTGATGTAAATGAGCTGTTAACAGGCGAACATATAACTAAAACTGAAAGTGAAGCAATAACCAATTATTACTTTCACATTTATAACGTTAAAAATAAAAAGAAAAAAATTATAATATATTTACTTTTAAGTTTATTATTACTTTTATTAGTGGTTTCTTCAATTTACTTCACAAATAACTATGGCAAAACAAAAGTATATCAAATAAGTGGAGAAACTGAAAACTTCTTTACTAGTGACGGATTATTTGTAATTACAAGTGGAAAAAGCTATTTTAAAATGGACTTAGAAACAACTGACGAAATAAGAGATAGTATAGAAAAAATGAAACTATACTATACTGGAACTGGCGGATATGTATATACAATATTCTTTTGTGAAAATTGTAAAGAACTTAATATAATGCTTTACGATTTTAATGGTTATAACGTTCATTTTGACATAAGAGATTTGGAAAACATAATAAAAAACACTAAACTTGAAATAACTTATAATGGTAAAACAGAAATTATGGATTTAGAATTTAAAGAAGATTATATAAATAATAAATTTTTTTATCCCAAAATTGAACAGATATCGTCAGGCCCTGTAATTAATGATTATGAGCAAAAAGAAAATGATAACAAATTAATAGAAGAGTTAAAGCCAAAACTAATAAAATCGTATGATGGTTATGTGTTAGAAAAGAAAATGTCTTCATATGATATATTTGTTGCAATTTTAGATGGAAGTATATATTTGGAAATAATAAGAGACGGGAAACTTTCTGAATATTATTCTTATCTTGAAGAAAATGATGTGTTACTATATGAGAAGTATGACGATGAAAAGAAAATTCTCTCATTATTAATGCATATTAAAACAGATACTTGTACAAAAAGCATCGGAAAGTGTGGAAACGTTAAAGAAATATTTAATAATTTTGTAAGTATTTTAAATGAAATCTAATAAGCAACCATTTGCAACAAATTGTTGCTTTATATTTTTTTATTTGATAATTATAATTGAAATTGAAAGGAGGAATAAAATATTAAAAAAAATTTGTATGTGATAATTTTCATGATAATAGCAAATCTATTTTTAATATTACCACTAAGTGCTGCAGAAACAGAATGTTATTTTTTAAATGAAAATGGTGTGTGCTTTCAAGAAGAAGAATATTTGTTTTTAACTGAGATGTATTGGGAAGGAATACAAAAAATGTTTACACAAAACGACTATGATAAACTTATTCAGTCCCAAGTATTCCATAATGAAGTAGACACAGTTATTTATGTTGAAAAAGGAAATTTGAGAAATACATCATATTCAGATGGTAAAAAAAGCATTAAAATTTCTAAAACTTGTGTTTCAACTAACTGTGTTGTGGCGACAACTCTTACATGGATAAAAAACCCAAATATTAGAAGTTATGATGTAATAGGAGCTTATTTAGAAAATGTTAATAGATTAGATGTCCCTTCAACTATGGTTGTTATTGATGATTCCACTCGGCAGAATTATGATACCGTTAAATATGATAATAATGGTTTTGGAGTCTCAGTTCTTTTACCACTTACTGCTGGTAATATAAAAGTGAGTCAAACATTTAAAACATCAAAAGGCGGTACAGTTTATGCTAGTTATCAACACGCAAATAAAAACATAAGTCTAATAAATAGTAATGCTTATACTATTTCTAAAAATGGATATGGTAATGTTTTTAATTTTATAGGAAATATTGCAAATATTTATGACAAAATGAATGGTGTTTCAATAGACATTTAAATTTGCAAATGTGATGAAAAATTAAAAAAATGATGCTATTAAAAAGGAGAAAATAAAATGAAAAAGTATTTAATATTTGTAATGCTATTAATTTGTACTGGATGTAGCGTAACAAAAAACGAAATTCCAAATAACATTCAACGAGATAACGATGAAAAAAAATTAATTGAAAATGAAAAAATTGAGAGTATTATAAATACAAAAGAAATTGTGATCGAAAATGTTCTTGAACATAATACATCTGTTGAAAATGATGAGAATAAAATAGAAAAAATTTTTGATACACTAAAAACGGCTTATCAAGTAAAAGAAACAGATAAAATTCCAACTGTAGGTTTACATTATAAAATCTCATTTAAAAACGAAAATAACGAAATATTAAATGAACTATTGGTGTATACACCTACTGAAGGAGATAATCTAATAATGTTTACAAGTGAAAATAGTATGTATTTTGTAAAAAAAGAAATAAAAGAATGAAAGTGAGGCGGAAATATGAAATATATAAAAAATTGTTTATTACTAATGGCAATATTAATCATGCCATTAAATAATTTGAAGGCTGAAATTTTAGATGATGATTATACAAAAATAAAATCTAGAATATCAACTGAAGAAGTTCAAAAGAATTTAAAATCAAGTTTAATAATAGAAAGAATTACTAAATTTATAGAAAATAATAGAAGTTATTATTCTACATATCCAGATTTCATCGGTGGAATTTATATAAACAATGATAACAATGTAATAATTCAAATCGTTGATAAATTAATTCCTGATAAAAATTCAAAATATAAAAAATTGTATGATAAAATAATTAACTTCGATGAGAAAATAATGATAGAATATGTAGATAATCCATATTATGAATTGGAATATATTATTGATTCACTAAATGAGAAATTTACAAATGGAGAATTAGATGGAATTGTAAATAATTACTATTTAGATACTATTAATAATAAAATTGTTATCGGTTTAACGAGTTTAGATGAAAATACAATACAAAAATTCAAAGAAAAACAGTATTTAACAAAAGGCATAGTGTTTACAAGTGGTGAAAAATATATATCGACAATTGACCTTGATGCAGGTGCATCTTTAAACTTCGGATGTTCAGTAGGTTATAGGGCAAGAAAAAACAATTTTTATAATGGATTCGTTACGGCTGGTCATTGTGTAACATTAGGTAGTGAAACATCATATGGAAAAGTAGAATTCAGACAATTTTCAGGAGACATAGATGCTGCATGGATTAATACGACAACAACAAATTATGTACCAACTAATTCCTTTTATAATTATTCGAACCTACCTGCTAGCCCAACTTATAGTTTAAATACTATGGTATCCACGTCTTATGCTGTAGGTAAGTATGTAGGAAAAGTTGGAAGAACTTCTGGATATAGAGAGGGAAAGATAACCTCCGCAAGTTTAGCCTTCACTTATGAAGATACCAAGTTTACAAATCAAATTGGTACGAATGTTTATCAAGTTGAAGGTGATAGTGGCAATGTTGTCTTTGAAACTAATAATTATCATATGACGATGGGAATAGGAACATTCAGAGATGGCAATTACAATATGATATTTAGTAGAGCAGATAAAATAAATGATAAATTTGGATTAAAAAGATACTAATTAATAAGAAAGGAAAGACATATGAAAAAAATAATACCATACTTATTATCAATTATCTTATTAGTTATACTTATAACTATAATTATATTAAATAAAAAAGAAGTATCCAATTTAAAGAGTGAAGTAGATAGTTACAAAAAGAAAGTAGAAGATTTAACTAATAAGGATAAGGAAGATAATAAAAATACTACAGAAGATATAGTTTATAAAGAATGCACATATACAAGAACTTATGAATTTAAAGATTATTATAACTATAATACAACAGACAAAAACAACTATTATGTAGTTTTAGACACTTACTTATCTAAAACAGGACCAATTATTGAAAAAATAAGTACAGATATATTTCCTAAAAACTTTAAAAAAGATAATAGTTATGAAATAACATATCACACAGAAATAAGGTATGATACTAATAAAAAAATAATTAGTGAAAATAATGAAATAATAAGTATTAAAAAGACTGATAAGACTGGAATGGACCAAGAACAAGGTGCTTGCATTCTAAAATAAAACTTAATTTATTTAAAAGGTGAGTAACATGCTAGATAACAAGTTAGGAATAATAAATGAAGTTGAACTTTCAAAAGAGGAAGAAAGACTTAGTAAAATAAAAGCCTTAAAATTATTTGATATAGATTTAAATAATTTAAAAATAGGAACTTTTGAATGTTTATTAAGTATACATGAGTATCTTTTTAATGAAATATATAGTTTTGCAGGAAAAATTAGAAAAGAAAATATTGCTAAGGGAATTTTAGATTTGCATCTTCATTGTATTTAGAAGATATCTTAAAAAAGATAGATAAAATGCCTGAAAATAATTATGATGAAATAATAAAAAAATACGTTGAAATGAATGTTGCACATCCTTTTAGAGAAGGAAATGGAAGAAGTACACGTATATGGTTAGACATGATATTAAAAAGTAGACTTAACAAAGTAATTGACTGGAGTAAAGTTGAAAAAGAAGATTACTTATTAGCAATGGAAAGAAGTCCTATTAAAGATACTGAGATAAATTTACTATTAAAAAGTGCTTTAACAGATAAAGTTAATGATAGAATGGTGTATATGAAAGGGTTAGATGCAAGTTATAAATACGAAGGATACAATACTTATAAAATGGAAGAACTTGATAAATAAAAGATGCTACCAATGAAGGTAGTATTTTTTTATATAACAAAAAAAGTTCCCAATAACAGGGAACTCAAAAATACTATCTATTGTAGTATTCAACGATTAATGACTCATTAATATCAGAATTTAATTCTTCTCTTTCAGGATATCTTACATAAGTACCTTCTTTTTTCTTAGAATCAAAAGTTACATAACTAACATTACTTAACTTACTTTCAAGACATTCATTAATAACTGGATGATTCATTGAACTTTCTCTAACACTAATAATGTCACCTGGTTTAACTTGATATGAAGGAATATCTACACGTTTACCATTAACTAAAATGTGTCCATGATTAACGATTTGTCTACTAGCTCTTCTTGTTTTAGCTAGTCCCATACGATAAACTATATTATCAAGTCTGCTTTCTAGCATAATTAATAGGTTAGTACCATGCATACCTTTTTTCTTACCAGCAGCTTCAAAAGTTTTCTTGAATTGTTTTTCAGTAAGACCATACATAATTCTTACTTTTTGCTTTTCAGCAAGTTGAATTCCATACTCACTTAATTTCTTTCTACTAGTTCCATGAATACCAGGAGCAGAAGTTCTCTTTCTAAGTTCTTTACCACTCTCTAAAGTACTAAAACCTAATCTTCTACTTTTCTTAAAAGCAGGTCCAGTGTATCTAGACATATTTTTCGCCTCCTTTACAATATTTGAAAGAAGCATTTTCTTTACTCTCATAAGTAGGGTGTTTACTCTCACTTTCGCTAATGGCTTTAGTTACTAGTTAAAATAATCAGTAAACGCGTTACTTAATAAATAAAGTAGCCATTTCTTCCATGAAATAAATTATACTAAAAATATTACCATTTTTCAAGATATTTCTTTATTTTTTTACTTTTTCGTGCTAATATATAGTGTACGAGAGGTTAAAAAGATGAAAAACAAAGAATTTTACTTAATAGATGCAAAAAATGTTACAAAAGGAATAGATTTCATTAAAGAAGATAACATTATAAAATTTACATCTAGAAAATGTTTATGTGATACATTTAATAGTTATGGACTTCCAAGTGATGCCCAAGTAATTATAATTGAAAAATTTCCTTATAAACTTGGGGTAATGGATGCAAATGCTAAAGAGTTTATAACTGATTATCACTTTCATGTAACAAATGAAAATAATATTGTATGTGCTTATGGTACTAATGACTTTGAAATGATTAAATTTAAATCAAGTATTGCTAAAAAATGTACATATGAAGAAGTATTAGATTTTCTAAAAAAACTAAAAAGGAAAAACATTTTAGAAAACTATGTATATGCAGTTGAAGAAGCATTTAGAAAAGACTATATAATAGATGAAAAACTTGAAAATATAAAGTTACTAATAAAATAGAAGTAACTTTTTTTCATTTTATACTTTTAGAATTGCCTTTATTGTGTTAAAATAGATTATAGAGAGTAGGTGTTACAAATATGTCAAAAAGCATGGCTATATTAATAGGAGTGTCAATATATATAGTAGGAATTATATTAATAATACTAACAATATACTTAATAGAAAAACAAAATAAAAAGAAATTAGATAAAGAACTAGCAAGACTAGAAACTCTAAAAAATCTTATAATATCTTCTGGAATACTAACAGAAATGGAAAAAGTAAAATCATTAATAAACAATGAAAAATTATTATCTACTTATGAAAAGTGGGAAAAAAGATATAAACAAATTGAAAAAGAAAGTATTCCTAGACTTACAGATAGTCTTTTAACATGCGAAGAATTAATAGATAATAAAAAATATAAAGAAGCCAGTTATGAACTAGCTAAAACTGAAATAGATATATATTATGTTAAAACAGATATGGAACTACTTTTAGAAGAAGTAAAAGAAATAACTTATAGTGAAGAAAGAAATAGAAACGCTGTAACTAAATTAAAAAGCATATATAGAGAAGTAGTAACAAAATATACTAATAACCAAAATGACTATAAAGGCATGGAAGAAAGAATTAATTTGCAATTTGATAACATAAATAAACTCTTGAGCGCTTTTGAAGTAGTAATGGAACAAAATGATTATGAAGAAGTAGGTAAAATTGTACATGCTTTAGATGATTTAATAAATAATATAAAAATAGTAATAGATGAAACTCCTACAGTTATTTTACTAGGTAAAATGGTTATTCCTAAAAAGATTAATGACATAAAAAATTATGCAAGCAAAATGAAAAAAGATGGTTATAACATTGAATACATAAATCTAGACTATAATATAGAAGAAGCTGAAAAGAAAATAAGTGATATATTTGATAGATTAAAAATGCTTAATTTAACTGACAGTATATTTGATCTTAAAACAATACTTGATTATTTTGAGTCACTTTATACTGATTTTGAAAAAGAAAAGCAGGCTAAAGGAGAATATGAGTACTACATAAATAATTTAGGTAACAAATTAAGTAGATTAACTTCGGTAATTAAAAGTATTTATGAAGAAGTTAGTGTATTAAAAGAAACTTATGCATTAACTGATGATGAAATAAAGTCACTTGATCTAATTAGTAAAGAACTAACTGAAGAAAAAGATTCATTTAAAAGTATTAATGATAGAACATTAACAAGGACAACTCCGTATTCTCGTTTAAGTAAAGACTGTGAACTAATTAGTGTAAGAATATCTAAAACAGAAGACAAACTAGAAAGTATAATGAAAAGTCTTGGAAGTTTAAAAGAAGATGAACTTCGTGCAAGAGACCAATTAACTGAAATAAGAACTATTTTGAAAGATGCTAAAAATAAAATTAAAAGTTATAAGTTACCAGTAATTCCTAAAAACTATTTTATTGAATTAAAAGAAGCAAAAGAAGGAGTATCTTTAGTAATAGAAGAATTGGAGAAAAAACCAATTGTAATAAATGACTTAAATACAAGGGTAGATACAGGTAGAGATTTAGTATTAAAGTTATATACTCTAACAAATGAATTAACTAAAACTGCAGGAATGGCTGAAATGGCTATAGTTTATGGAAATAGATATAGAAGCACATATAAAGAAATAGAGTTTAGTTTAATAAAAGCAGAAAAAGAATTTAGAAGTGGGGATTATAAAAAAAGTTTAGAAACAAGTTTAAATGCACTTAATATGGTAGAACCAGGAATACATAAAAGACTCATGAGTGCATATGAAAGTTAAGAAAGAAGGAAGTTATGGCAAAGAAAAAAGTTTCAAATGAAGTTAAAACTGAATTTCCTTATGTAAAAGAACTAGAGGGTTTAGGTTTAATATTAATAGGAATATTAGGTATAGGTAGATTTGGACCAATAGGAAGAATTATAAGAAGTTTTGCAGTATTCTTATTTGGTACATGGTATTTACTTTTTCTAGTTATGTGTTTATTAATTGGACTTATTATATTAATTAAAAGAAAAAAGCCTACATATGTTACTAGTAGACTTATTGGTGTATATATAATTATTGTAACCATTCTCATAATTGCGCATCTAGATTATATAAATGATAATGACTTAAAAGGAGTACAAATAATTGAACAAACTGTAAATAATGTAGTACAAACCTTTGATAACTTTAGTATGGTTAAATATACAGGTGGAGGCATAATAGGTGCACTTCTAAGTACTGCTTTTGTAAGTATGTTTGATATAACAGGAACACTTATTGTATGTGGAGTATTCTTTATATTTGGAATAATTATGTTATTTGATATTACCTTAAGTGATGTATTTAAATTCTTAATAAAACCATTTAAGAAGAAACCTAAATCTATTGAAGAAATGGCAAAAATTGGAGAAACAGAACTAGATAATAAAGAGGCTGAAGAAGATAATAAAGTAGTAATTACTAATATAAATGAACTTCCAATACAAAATCCTGCAATGACACATTTAGAAGAAGTAACTTATGAAGAAAAAGAAATAAAAAATAATGAGCCTTATGTTTTACCACCACTTGACCTTTTGGTTGGTAGTAAAAATAGAGGTAAAGTAGATTCAACTGAATTTATTACTAGAAATAATAAGATACTTGAACAGGTATTTAATGACTTTGGAATAATGGGTAGAGTAAAAGAAGTACATGTAGGTCCTACTGTAACACAATATGAAATTGAAATAAAAGCAGGTACTAAAGTAAACAAAATACTTAGTATAAATAGAGAAATTGCTCTAGCACTTGCTGCAAAGGATGTAAGAATACAAGCACCAATTCCAGGAAAGAGTACTATTGGTATAGAAATACCTAACCCTAAAACTAGTGAAGTTAAAATGAAAGACATTTTAGCAGGTATACCTAAAAAGTTAGATTCATCAAAACTTTTAGCGCCTCTAGGACTAGACATAATGGGTAATATTCAATATTTTGAAATCAACAAAGCACCACACATGCTAATCGCAGGTTCCACAGGTAGTGGTAAATCAGTTTGTATAAATAACATAATAACTTCAATTCTAATGCGTGCAAAACCTGATGAAGTAAAAATGATTTTAGTTGACCCTAAAAAAGTAGAACTTAACTGTTATGAAGGAGTTCCACATTTAATGCGTCCAGTTGTCACTGACCCTAAAAAGGCTAGTGTAGCGCTTCAAAAAGTATGTTTAATAATGGAAGAAAGATATGAAATGTTTGCAAACACTGGTACAAGAAACATTGCAAGTTATAATGAATATGTAGAAAAAAATAAATCTAGAAAACCAGAATTAGAAAAACTTCCATTTATCTTAGTAATAATAGATGAGTTAGCAGATTTAATGATGGTTGCTAGTAAAGAAGTAGAAGAAAGCATAATGAGAATCACACAACTTGCTCGTGCTGCAGGTATACACCTAATTGTTGCAACACAAAGACCTAGTACAGATGTAATTACAGGACTTATTAAATCAAATATTCCTACAAGAATAAGTTTTATGGTATCAAGTAACGTTGACTCAAGAACAATACTTGATATGGGTGGAGCAGAAAAACTTCTTGGCAAAGGGGACATGTTATTCTTACCACCTGGAGAACCTAGTCCAATAAGAATTCAAGGTTCATTTGTAAGTGATGAAGAAATCAACAGAGTTGTAGAATTTGTAAAGAGAAGTGGTACACCAAAATATGATGAAAAAATGACTGATTTAGATAAAAGCCCTCAAGAAGAACAAAAAGAACTTGAAAGTACTAGTAAAATGGATGAAGATGATCCATTATATAACGAAATAGTTGAGTTTGCAGTAAGAACTGGAAAAATAAGTGCAAGTCTTATTCAAAGAAAATATCGTTTAGGTTACAATCGTGCTGCTAGAATAATAGATTTACTAGAAGAAAGAGGTATAATTGGACCACAAAATGGTAGCAAACCAAGAGAAGTACTATTTAAAATGAATAAAGAAGAAACAGGAAGTGAAGAAGAATGACACCACATATAGAAAGTAAATTAACAGATATATCTCCTTTAGTAATCATGCCAGGAGATCCAAAAAGAGTAGAATATATTGCAAATAATTATTTAAATGATGCTTATTTAGTAAACTCTGTAAGAGGAGAACTTGCATACACTGGTTACTATAAAGGAAAAAGAATAACTATATTTTCAAGTGGAATGGGTATTCCTTCAATGGGAATATATAGTTATGAATTATTTAAATATTATAATGTTGAAACAATAATAAGAATAGGAAGTGCAGGAAGCTATAAAGAAGACTTATTAGTAAAAGATATATTCCTAGTAACTTCTTCTTATTCTAATTCTCCTTATTATAAAGATTTAACTAGTAAAAATGATACTACTTTATATACTTCAAACGATATAAATAAAGTAGTTGAGAAAACTTCTAAATCATTAAATATTAATTTAAAAGAAGGACAAGTTTATTCAACAGAAACATTTTATAATGACTTACTTGATATAAAAGAAATAAGTTCACTTTGTGATTGTGTAGAAATGGAATCATTTAGTTTACTTGCTAATGCTAAATATTTAAATAAAAAAGCCTCATGTTTACTTACTATAAGTGATTCATTTATTACAAAAGAAAAATTAACAAGTGAAGAAAGAGAAAAGAATTTTAACGATATGATAACTCTTGCTTTAGAATCAATAATTAAATTATAGGTGTATTATGAAAAAGAAAATTTTAATTTTAGGAATAATTATTATTCTAATAACAACCATTTATATCTATATATCTACTTCTTCAAGTAATAATTTTAATATAAGAACAATGGGGGAAAATGAGTAGCCTTCCAAGGAAGTCTATTTTTTTACTCAAATTGACACAAGGAGAAAACTAATGAAAAAAATATTAATCGCAATAAGCATAATTATGTGATTAATTTGTGCAGGATGTGTACCACCACTTTATCCAATAGAAACTGGAGAGTATTATGCAGAAGGTGAAAAAGAAAACAAATTTTTCAAGAAAGCAAAATTAGAAATGTATGAAATAACAAAAGAAGAATATGAATTAGCAAATGGGATAAATGTGTTTGAAGATGCAACATATAGAGGGAAAGAAAATCATCGTTATTTATCAATAAAAATCTATGTGTATTCAGAAGAAACACAAAATTATGAATTAGTAACACTTAGTGAAATAAAATTTGCAGAGGGAACACCACATTGTTATTATGGTAAATCATATTTAAAAATTGGAGATAC
>OJJV01000391.1_pt1 | contig 31529 bp, 31 predicted proteins | sample 1596391 | NCBI WGS metagenome assembly OJJV01 (sample SAMEA4350164, study PRJEB24818) | metagenome | biome: human; feature: gut; material: faeces | place: Denmark | collected 2013-09
GTATATACTGTTGTTTTAAAAACTGCAAATATTTCATAACTATATTCTTTTTCTAATGTAGTAAAAGTTATAATTTTATGATTATTATAAAAATCTTTCGATTTATATTTTTCAAGTTCTCCAAACATTTTATTATTTTTCATGTGATGACCATAAATTACAATATTATCACTATTTAAATTACATTGTTTTGCCATATATGGAGTACCATAACTAGAATAGTTTTTGTAAAAATCTCTACGCAAATAATAATTTGGATCATTTATATTTTGCATTATAGGATAATTTATTGTTGTATTATCAATTTTTAGCCAACCAACAATATCCTTATTTTCTTCATATAATTTATTTATATCTATTTTTCTTTCTTCCTGATTTTCTATATTTTCTTCAACTATTTCTATTAAATCCTCAAATGTATTTTCTTGTTTCTCATTTTGCTTTTTTTCTTTAAATATTAAATAACTGCTAATAAGTACTAAACCTATTAGCAGTATTGTAATTATAGTATATACGATTTTTCTCATTATATAGTTGCACCTTCTCCGTAATTTTGTTGTCATTAATTTATACAATTCTGTATCTTTTGGAAATTTATTAGAAAAAGGAATCAATGAACTACCTATTTTTAATAAACCTTCTCCAGATCCAACATTTGTAATATATGATAATTGTAAATCTGATATATTAAGTAGTTTTGCAAGTTCTGCTCTATCTGTACTAGCCTGATTAAGCATAATAATCAATTCACTATTTGCCATCATTGCTCTAGCTGTATTATTTTGTAACATATCTTCAACATTTTGTGTTATTCCTATTAAATATGCTCCATATTTTCTAACTCTTTTCCAAAGTGTATATAAAAAATTTGCTGAATATTCATTTCTTAATAATAAATAAATCTCATCTATAAATATATAAGTGTTTCTTCCTTTTGCCCTATTTTGTGTTATTCTATTTAGTATTGAATCTAAAACTACTAACATACCAAGTGGTAATAATTGTTTTCCTAAATCTAAAATATTATAGCAAATTAATCTATTTTCTGTATCTACATTAGTTTGTTTTGCAAAAGTATTTAAACTACCATTTACAAAAAGTTCAATAGCAAGTGCTATTTCTTTTGCTTCTGTTTCTTCTTGTTTTAACAATTCTTGATAAAAGTCTTGTAATGTTGGTGGCGTTCCTTGATAGTTTCCTTGTAAGTAATAACGATAGGTACTTGCCGTGCATCTATCAATTATTGATTTTTGTTTTGCTCCTAAATTATCACTTCCTATAAGTTGTTCACAAAGTGAAAGTATAAATTCTGATTTCAAAATAACAGGATTTGCTCCATCTGCGTAATTCTTGTTCATGTCCATAGCATTTATATGATTTCCACTTGTAGCTGAAACTTTTATAACTTCTCCACCTAGTGCTTTTACTAATGGAGTATATTCATTTTCTGGATCAATAACGATTACATCTGCGTTTTTATCTTTAAGCATAGTAAAAACAATTTCTTCTTTTGTTATAAAAGATTTACCACTTCCACTTACTCCAAAAACTAAACTATTTCCATTTAATAATTTTTTTCTATCTGCTATTATCATATTTTTTGATATAACATTTTGTCCGTAATATATTCCATTAGTTTCTCTAATTTCTTGTACTCTAAACGGCATAAAAACAGCAAGGGACTCTGTTGTCAAAGTTCTTAAAGTATCAATTTTTCTAACTCCAAATGGCATTGCTGTATTTAATCCATCTAATTGTTGAAATTTAAGAACTCCAAACTGACATAAGTTTTTCCTTGCTATTGTCAATATTTCTTCTGTATCGTTGTCTAATTCTTCTTTTGTTTCTGCTGTGTGTACCATAGTTAAAACAGACATAAACATTCTTTGATCTCGTGTTATTAAGTCATCCAAAAATTCTTTACTTTGTTCCCTTTGCATCTCTAAATCATAAGGGATTATAGCTGAAAAGTTATTATTCGCGTTCTGTCTGCGTTGCCAATTAGTTATATTCGTTTCTACTCCTAATCTTCTATTTTCTGCTTCTCGAACTGCTTCGTCCATTGCAATCGGTATTACATCTATACTCATCATTGAGTTTTTATTTATATCTGTAAGTTCTGCAACCATACTATCTTTAATATAATTTGCATACTCTTTTAAAAATAAAACTCTAGCATATCTATTACCAATTTTTATATAATCATCTTTTATTTCAAAAGTGTCAGGACAAATATAATCTTTAAAACTATGTCCTTTTCTCATATTTGAAATAAAGTCAAAATTAAAGGCTGTTTCTTCTCCAACTCTATAAAAATCATGAAAAAGTTGTAATCTTTCTACCGCTTCTAGCTCAACACATACAGAACCTAATTCTTTAAATTTATTTATTAATTCCGTTCCAATTCGTAAAAAATATAATCTTGCATCTTCTATATTTTTCTTTTCTATTGTTATAGTTATGCACTTTTCTTGCACAATTCCATTTGACGCTGTTGCTTTATCTAAAAGCATTTTATTATATTCTTTTCTATATTTATCTAACTCATCATCTTCTAATTTAATAAACATTGTCTTTTGAAAATCTAATTTATTTAATCTTCTATTTATTATAGTAATTTTACTTGTTGCCCCTGTGTCAAAGGAATTTAAAAGTTCTGAATATTCTAAAAACATTTCTTCTTTATCTTCTCTACTGGCAACAGAATAATTTATATCTGTAAATTTAAAACATTTAGAATATTTATTTTTTCCAACTAAAAAGATGCCATCTTCCCACATTGCATCAATGGGTATGGCATCTTGCACACTTCTTGGTATTTTAAACTTTTCCTTGTCTTTCTTAAATAATGTTCTATTTAGAATTTTCAATAGTTTTTGTTTTCCTCCTCTTGTTTTTCTTTTCTTCTTTTATTTTTTCTTTTTCTCTTATAATCATCTCTTCATAATATAAATTCTTTGGTTTAAATGTTAATCTATTTGGTGTTAGAATAACTGATTTTATCCATGCACTAATAAACTTTTCAGCTGTCATTCCGTTATATTTCAAAAAACCTATTACAGCAAAAGGAACTGCACATAAGATGCACAACCATGATAATGTTTCTATTCCAAAGAATGGTTTTAATACAAAATATACAATAACAGCAACTATACAAGCTAATATTGAAAAGATAAATTGTCTTAATGATAAACCAAAGAATATACTTTCTGTAAAATCTCTTATCTCTTTATTTATTTTTACTTCCAGTTTATCTTGCCTCTCTTCCTTTATTTTTATCTGCCATAATTTGGTCTGCTATATTTAAATACATAGAAGCTATACCTTTATATCTTCCATACTGATAATCTCCCTGCATATCTTTTGAAATATAGTTAATAATATCTTTTAATTGCTTTCCTGATAAAGGTTTTGAATAAACTCTTTTTAACTCTTGCTGTTGCATATCTGTTCCATATTTCAATGATAAAGGTGTATCACTTAAATATTTCATATCAACTAAACCTTTTGCTAAAGCTTCTCTATATTCTGTATCCAAATCACATAAATCTTCTTCTATCTCTTCTATTGTTACCTTCAATTTTACCTCCTATATTCCTAACATTTCTCTTACTAATCTATCTGAAATTTTTACCGTTCCAACCAATACCAACATATTAAATATTAGTTCTCCTATATATTTCCATACCATATTCACTGCTGCTGCATTTGTATCTATAACTGGTGGACTTGATGCAAATAATGAAAATATTACGCATGAAAGCATAATAATTACACCTTCTAAGCAAACTGCACTGTAACCTTTTATAAAGCTTCTACCAATGTTCTGTGTTGGCTCTCCAGCAAAACTAGCAAGTGCTACTGGAGATAATGCTGTATAAAGATATATTTTAAAGAATCTTCCATATACAGTTAATATCATTACAAATGAAAGAACTGTTATAAATAGTCCTCCGTATTAATGTAACTGCCCACAATGGTATGCTTTCAAAAAAATTACAAGCTTCAACTGCTTGTATTATTTCATTTGGTAAAACAGTTTGTGTTGTTCCTCCGAGTCCTGCTGATGTCATTATTGTACTTGCAATTCCTTGTACTATTTTAAATATTGCCATCATTAATTCCAAACCATATGTTACCATTGCTTTTGCTATTGCAAAACGAATAAAAAGTTTCAATGCGTGTTCTGGCTTTTTAACTTCTGCAAAACTCCCACAAGTTTTCATTACTCCAATAACAAAAAATAATACTAATAATGCTAGTCCTATTGCTTGCATTGCACCATGAATATTAGTAATTACATTCCAAATTGTTCCACCTTTAAAATCAACAGGAGATTGAGAAACAAGTGTCCATATTTCGCTTAATTTAGAGTTCCATGTTTCGATTGCATTTTGTAAATTTCCTACAACCCAATTCAACTTTCAACCCCCATCCTATAATTTTCTAATTCAATATCACTTTCGACTTCATTACCCCATACATCCCAGCCTTTAGTTTTCTCTCTTGCAAACAATTCAATTCTTGGTAAATCTCCAACAAGTTCAACAATTTTTTCTCTTACAACTGCTGGTTTTTTACTGTGTTCTTCTATTGGCGTATCTATAATCTGAAATACACTACTGGATTTTCTTTTTATTGTTCCTTTTGTTCCAATTAAACAAATTTCTGAATTTGCTCTTGTCCAATAACCTAATCCAAAAAAATATGTGTTACTTTTTTTATTTCTTTTTACCCAATTAAATCCACAAGTTTTATACTTAAATCCCCATTGTTTCATAACTTCTAGTCCTTCTAATAAACATGGGAATGTAACCCATAAAAACAAAATACAATTTTCATCAGAAATATTTTCTATACATTCTTTCAAACCAATAATTTCTTCTATTTTCATAGTCGGATAATGATTTTCAGCACTTCTTTTCTTTCCTTTTTTTGACCACACTTTATATTGCCAAGGTGGATCAGCATAAATTATTTGATATTTTTTTCTCATTTTTCACTCCCTTTTAAAAGGCAAGCTATAAACTTGCCCTTGTTATCCACCTGTTATTATATTTAAAATTTCTTTTGCAAATGTGATTACAATTCCACCTGCTAGAGTCATTATTCCATTTGCTCGCTGACTGGGATCGTGTGATTTCAAACTCATACCAACTTGTACTACTCCAAAACCAAGTATAATCATACCAACAGCACGAATTAATCCAAAGATAAAATTTGAAAGATTATTTACCACTGCTAATGGGTCATCAGCAGCAAAAACATTGCTTGCTTGTGCTGTAAATAAGATAACTATATAAAATAAAATTCTTGCAATATTTTTTAAAACTTGTTTTAATATTTTTTTATTTTTCAATGTGTATTTATTCCTCCCTAATAAATGTCTCAACTTCTTCTTCTGACAATAATTCATAATTTTCTAGTAATTCATTTCCTTCAAAATTTGTTACTATTTCTTCTCCATTATTTTCATCTAGCACAATAATAGAAGCTGATGCCTTATCAGTTTTGCCATGAATATATGGTTTTTCACCACCATCAGTAGTTAAAGCAATATTAGGGTGTTTTAAAATATCATATTTATAGTCTTTAATTGGTCTTTCGCCACGAATAAAACAAAGTGCATAATTATTATCTAATAAACGCACTTCATCTGGTGTCATTTTTTCTCTCCCAGCGATTTGATAATTTGTAGAATAATTACCACTTCTCCCTGAACTTTTCCCATGTGTATCTAGATCTATTGTTTCTTTTCCGTAATAGCTCAGATACATATTTATGGGTACTTTGTTCATTTCCACCCAAATACAAAAAAGTATCGCAATTTCCGTACAATACTTTCCCATTGCTTATCGAATAACGCCTTTAATTGTGCTAGGTTTTGGAGAATGATAGAAACAGAAACTGACCTTGACCTCATTACACTTAAAATTTTATCGAAGTCATCTGGTAGACTAACATTTGCAAATTCGTCCATCACAAAATGAACATGGACTGGCAAACTGCCACCGTATTTATGGTCAGCTATATAAAATAACTGTTGAAATAATTGTGTATATAAAATACTTACTAGAAAATTAAAACTTGTATCATTATCTGGAATTAAGGCAAATAATGCTACTTTCTTTTCGCCTAAACTTGGCAAATCTAATTCATCATACTTAACAATATTAGCAAGACTTTCCAAGTTAAACTTTTCTAATCTTGCTGCTAAAGTAATTTGTATTGATTTTAATGTCTTTGCAGAACCTGATCTATAATTTCTATAATATTTTAAAGCAATATGTTCTGGATTTTCATATTCCAATTTATCGAATAAAATATCCACTGCACTTATAGGATTTTCTTGTTCTTCGTTTACATCTGCTGCACGAAGCATCTCAAGTACCATCGGAAAGTTCTGCTCTTCTTCTGGCGCTTCATATTTTAGATAAAAAATAAGAGCAAGTAATAACATACTTCCTGCTGTATCCCAAAAAGGATCTTGGCTTTGACTTCCGTTTAGGAGTTGTACTCTTAAATAAATTTGTTACTAATCTTTGCACATCATTGTCAGTTTTTAGATATACAAAAGGATTATAACAATGACTTTTCTCCATATTGATTAAGTCTAAAACTCTTACTTCATAACCTTTTTTCTCTAATAGATTTCCTGTATCTCTTAAAATTTCTCCGCTTCGGATCAAGAATTACATAGGAGCATTTTGAACTACATTGCATAACATTTGGTTTGCAATAAAATCTTGTTTTTCCTGCACCACTTCCACCACATACTAAAACATTTAAGTTTCTTCTATGCCTTTTTCCATCTAATCCTAAAGCTAAATTTTTTGTTAAAATTTTATTATCACAAAATGGCTTTTGTCTATATTTTTTATTTATTGCACTAACAATACCCCATTTTGCTGAACCATATTCTTCTCTTCTACGATAATTTTTTCTCGTAGATTCATACATTCCTATTCCTAAAATATAAATACATAGTGCAATAATTATAGTTTTTAAACTATACTCGCACCATATAATATTAAAAGGATTTGAACTTATTTCGCCAAATTTTTTTATTACTTCTGCAAGTCCACCCCTTATATATGGTGCTATTAATAATGATAACCATATAACTGGTATAATTCCTAATATATACAAAAGAGTATTTTGTTGATTATTATCTTTCGCTTATTATTCGCTCTCTTTTAAATATACTTTTCTTTTTTACTGGGGTATTTAGTAATCTTAAAAGCAATTCATTTACAGGTTCTCTATCTTTGTTTTCCTTTTGTAAATCTGTACGAAGTTCATTTAAAGCATTTACTATTAAACCAAATTCATACTTATTTAAAACTAAAATTATTTGTTCTTCCAATAATTGCCTCCTATCTTGCTTGTTCTTTTTCTCTATTTTGTCTTGAAATACTTTCGATATTATGACTTATTCTTCCACTTATACTTTCCATAGAATCATGAATAGGCTCTAATTGTTCTCTAATCTCTTTTGCTGACATTGTAGTTAAACCATAAGGTATATCTGTAATATTATAATTTAAAAAATTCAAATTATATTTTTTACAAATCATATACGATACAGCATTGACTTTAAAATCTGCATAATCACAATTTTCGCCTATTTCTTGTTTTGCTAATTCTTGCGTCAATTCATTGAAAAGTTTTGTTCTATCTTCGCATCTAGCTATTTGTAAAACATCATTTTCAAAATCATATAGTGCAACTCTATCAGTATTTTCAATTTTATCTACAACTTCAATTCTCGCTTGACTTGATTGTAAGAAAACTTTTAATAATAATTTATCATCATATCTTATTTCTCTTGCTCTTTGCCTTATATTAACTTGAGAAATATCTGTCAAATATTTTACATTATAATTAGTTCCAACACTACCATCTTCTCTCATATAAGTGTCTGCTGGTTCTAATATTTTTATATCTGGTTTTCTATTTTTCTTTGGATAACCACCAATGCTTGTCCAGTTATCAAAATCTTTTAGCATAATTGCTTCTGGCATTTGTGCATTTATTAATAAAGTATTTGCGACAGAATATTGTTCAAATTTACTTAAAGTATTTAGGTATTTCTTAAATTCTTCGCCATTTTGTACTATTTTTTCTGCACTTTCATCAATTAGCTTATAAACATCTTGTTTTTCTTTTCTTTTATAATCAATCCATTCTTCCTTATTGTATTTTCTATTTTTTCTTTCAAAATTAGAAAATACATCTTCTAATTCTATCATCTATTTTCCTCTTTCCTTATTTGTAATATCTAGTTTTGGTATTTGTGTATCATTTTTTGTTGGTAAATCAAATACTACATTTTCTTTTAATTTTTGAGTTTTCTTCAATTCCGTTTCAACCTTCAACTCTGCTTCTGCTTCTTTTAATTTCTTTTTTACAGATTCTTTTTTCACAGGTTCAGTAACCCCTTCGGAATTGCTTTTGCTCTTCAAGGAATGCTCTGACAGAGGGCTTTTTTCCGTCTTTGCTACTTCGGGGTTTTGATTTGAATTTTCTTTTGGTGTAAATAATATATCTTCTACCATATTATCATTAACTTCTTTTCTTTCTGTTCCTTTATCTGGTTCTGCATCAGATATATTTTTTTCTTTTTTTACATTTTCTCTATCTTGTTCAATATCAGTTTGAATTGACGCTTTACTAAATGTTGATAAATTAAATCTGTCTACAATTCTATTAACCTGTGGTGCGTCTTTTGCTCTAACCATAATATCAACCATACCGTCAATATTTTTATTACTTTTGGTAACTAATGCACAATACAAAATTCCATACCCTTTAGCTTCTCTATAAAATGTTCGTAAATCTTCCTTTTTTATTGAAAAGATTTTTAATTCATTATCACTTTTTATCATGTTGCTTAATCTTGTTTTGCCTTTTGTCTGTTTTTGGTCTTTAGAAATTGTATATAATGCTGCTGCAATATTTTTTACAGCTACACCACTTATTCTAGCAACCACTTCAACTCCTTCTAGTGTTAGTCTAATAGTTTGTTCTGCCGAATCACTTGATATGCTCAACTCTTGTTTTCTCCTTTCTTTGTTCTGGATTTTCATTTTCAACTTTTTCCATATTTTCTTTTATCTTTGGTACTCTTTGTTCAATATCTTCAACCAGTTCAATTTCATAATTTAATTCTTTTATTTTTTCTTGTATTATTTTTATTTCAGTATTAATATTTTCAATTTTAATTTCTGTATTTGTTTTTTTCTTCTTTTTGTATAAACTTTCAATTTTGCTTTTTAACTCTTTCCTATCAATAGTTAAATATTTTTTATATGCTTTTAATTCTTCTAATGACTTTATATCTTTGTTACACAAAAATCTTGTTTCGTTAGAAATCTTGTCCATTCTTTTTATATCTTCTTTTAATTCCTTTGAATATCTTTTAGGTATATTCTTATTTTTTTGAAAAACCTTTAGTAAAAAACAATAATGAAAATACAATGCTTTTATACCTGTTGCTTTTTTTCTGTTTTTTAAATTTACTTTACTTTTGCTTTTATACATTTTACTTCTTACTTCTGGGAATGGTTCTCTTGTTGCTGACACTTCATATATTTTCTTTTCAATATTTTCAATTTTATAATCATCTCCAAAAGCTCTTTCTATTCTTATATTTCTTTTATATGGTTCTTTTCTAACACTTAATTTTCCATAACGATTTGTAATTGTATAATCCATTTTTCTTAATATTGATAAGAAATCATTATAAGAAAATGCTTGTGCTATTGCATAATCAATATCTTCTTTTACTATCATATTGTAACTAGATTTTTGAGCTTGTCCCTTATAAAAATTATTATAATTAATTTTACTTTTTGGACATTTCTTTTCTTCAATTACACTCAATCTATTTTCTTCACAAATTCTATCTGATGTTTCTCTAATTAAAGCATAAGTTTCATTACAGTCATGATATTTTTTTCCATCAATATATGAAACAGAATTAAAACAGAAGTGATTGTGAATATGATTAGTATTTAAGTGTGTTGTAATTATAACTTCATATTTATCACTCCAAAGTTCATTAGCAAGTTGTACTCCAATTCTATGTGCTAATTCTGGAGTTACTTCATTTTCTTTAAAAGACTGTATTACATGAAATCCTAAAATCCCATCAGTTTTACTAAATCTTCTTTTCGTTCTCATCATATCTTCATATATTGTTTCTTGATCACAATTCAAAGCAGTTACATATAATTGTTCTTCTGTTTTATACGAAGCCTTTGTATATTCAATTACATTGTGCAAATCACTATAATTTTCTTTACTTGTTTTACTAGGATTAGTAGTATAATCTATAACATGGTCTAATCTCTTTTTTATTTTTTTAATTTTAGTTATTGCCATTTTTTTCTACATCTAAAAATTCCTTTTTTATTTGTTCCGATAATTCATTCCATTTTGAACATACTTTTTTATAAAAAGGAGCATCAACTAAACCTAAACTGTTTGCTTTTCTTGCAATTTGGTTTAAATTAATTCCAACATATTTTAATTGATTAATTATTTCAAACATTTTTTCCGTTGGTTGTTCTTTCGGTTTATAACCAATTATTAAATTTCTTAAATAAGAACTTTCATTTAAGCCACATTTTTTTGCATTCTCTTTTAAGATTTTATTTTCATTTTCATTTAACCAAACTTGCTTTTTTATATCTCTTTTTCTCAATAAAATTTCCTTTCCTTCTTAATATCATTTTTATGGGGATTGGGGTTTCCCCATAATTTGTATTTGTGCGGGAGTACAAATGCAGTGCTTGCTAGGACAAGATTTTTAAATTTTTATATTTTCCTAAAATAAAAATATCTTTCTATTTAATTATTGTAAGCACAATCTTCAACCATGTTTGCTCCTAAAACCTCTTTAATTTCTCCTAAATTTTCTTCAATCTCATTTGTTAAACCTTCAAGATATTCAATATCATTTTCATCTAAAAAGTTTTCAAAATTTTCTGGTATTTCTTCTTTTCTATCAACTTTTTCTCCATTTTTTTCTAAGATTTTAGCTTCAATTCCCACTAAATCTTTTTCATTATCATCTAGCAAATCTGTTTTTAAATAAGTTTGTTCAACTACCTTCATTGCTTGTTCTTCATCTTCTGCATATATTGTTACTAATCTATTAAATATTTGTTTAAATTCAATTTTATATTTGTTCATTCTAATTTTTTCCTCCAAATTTTATCTTACTTTTTCATAAATTCTTTTATTATTTGCTTGCCTATTTATGTTTTGAAAATCTAAAACATATTTTAAATAATCATTACAATCTTTACCTACTGGTGGTCGATTATCTATCACTTCATATTTATTAGACAATTTTTCCATAAGTGCTTTGCTTGCTTTTTCTCCAATTTCATCATTATCAAAATGCAAATATATTTGCTTTATATTAGAATTATTTTCTAAAAATTTTATAATTGCTATTGGAATCTTATCATTAACTTCTTGTTCTTTTGATGGTTTATTTACTCCACCCAGTGAAATCATATTTTCATTTTTCCAATCAATATTTTTCATTTTTAATAGCGTTGCATAAGATAATAAATCTATTGCACTTTCAAATAAATGAACTCTCTTACTTTCATTATTTGAAAGTAATCTAAATGTGTATGCCTTATCACTTCCTTTCGATTCTCCCATAAATCTTGTATCATTTGTTCCTCTAAAGAAAGCATATTTATACTTTTTTTCTTCATCTGTACCAAGAAAAACAACATTATGATTTGGCTCACTTTCATAAATTAATCCACTATTTATACACTCATTAATTATCTCTAAATCAATTCCTCTTTTTACTAAATATCTCTTTGCCCTTTCTGAATTAATTGATTTTAATGGCAAAACAAATTCTGTTTTTTCTTTCTTTTCTTCTCTATAAATTACAGGCTGTTTAACACTTACATTACCTATAATTGTTTGTATAGCATCCAAAAAAGAATAATTCTTAACTTTCATTAAGTAAGAAACTGCATTTTTTCCTCCTACACCTCTTGAAAACCAATTCCATAATCCATTACTAATTCTTATACTATCGTGTGTTTTTGTGCTGTAAGTTCCATTTCCAACTTTAACTAATTCGTTTGGTTCATAGTTTTGTAAATAAGTTAAAACATCCATTTCTTTTGCTTTTTCTACTATTTCTGGTGGTATATATGGCAATAAAACACCTCCTAAAACAAAAAAATAATACAGCTGTTATCTGTATTATCTTTCTAAATTTTTCTCTTTATTTTCTTTTTCCAGTTCATCATTTTCTGGCTCATCCATAACTTGCTTTTCGTTTTCATCTATTCCAAGCTCAATATTTATTTCTTGTAGTCTTTTTGTTTTTTCTTTGATTTCATTTTCTTTTTCAAATGGTTTATCTAATTCTATTTTAGCATTTACAATTTGTCTTTTTATAAATTCTATATCATTTACAGCGTATTTAATGTTTCCTTCTATACCCTCTAAGGTATTATTTAATCTAGTTATATTACCAAAGACATCTGTTCCAAGTGCTGTATGATAACTATATTCATTTTTTAAAGTCATATTAAATTGTTTTTGAAGTGTATCAAAAGATAATAGCATTTTAAATCCTCTGTACTCTCCAATTAGTTCTTCATCAGCTTTAGATTTGTTTTTACAAGCTTCTAATAATGATTTTCCTGCCTGTTCTTTATCAGCATATTCTACACCTTTTATAATCATTTTAGAAAAGCCTTCCGAATTATTGATTGTATTATTTTCTACTTGCTTAACATCATTTTCATAAGCTTCTTTTTGAGTTTCAAGCTCTTTTATTTTATTAGGATAATCTTTTGCCACCTTGTCCTGTAAATCGTAAATTTGGCTTAAATAACTTTGTTTAATAATCTTTAATTTAGATAAGTCAGACTCCAATTGTGTCTTTTCTAATATTACTTTATTTCCAGTAGCTAATGCTTTAATCTCTCCATAACTTAATGCTTTATCATCAATATCTTCCATTGATCTGTCTGGAGTCTTTGAGGTCATTATTTGTGAAATAAATTTTTGTTTTCTTTCTAGCATTTGAAATAAATAAGCATCAAAGGTTCTTTCTGTAACATAAGTAAATATATGCACTGATTTGTTTCTATTTCCTTGCCTTACACCTCTACCATTTCTCTGAGTTAAATCTGCTGGTCTATACGGAGTATCTAAATGATGCAGAGCAATTATTCTATCTTGCACATTTGTTCCTGCTCCCATTTTACTTGTACTACCAATTAAAACTCTAACTTCGCCTTTTCTTACTTTAGCAAATAGTTCCTTCTTTTTACTTTCATTATCAGCTTCATGTATAAAAGCAACTTCTTCTCTTGGTATGCCTTTTAATACTAATTTTTTTCTCAAATCATTATAAACATCTGTAAAAACATAATTGCCATCTTCATCAAATTTTTCTTCAAATCTTTTTGGTGTAGACAAATCGCAAAATACCAACTGTGTTAATTTTTCTTCTTTGTTTTGTTCCCATAGCTTATAAATATTATTAGCACAAGTAGATACTTTACTATTTTCATTATCTTCTATCATATCATTCATCAGTCTTTGGTCTAAAGCCAATTGCCTACCTTCATTTGTTATTTTAAGCATATTATCTTTTTTAGGATCTATATTTCCTTTTCTTATATCTTCTGCTCTTTCTGCAAGTTTAGAAACCATTTCTTTTTGAATTTCACTCGGTTGCACTAAAATATTGTGTGTTATAACTTCAGGTGTCGGAAGATTTAAAGTGTCTGCTGTTTGAATATCTGCTGTTTCTCTAAACATACTCATCAGCTCTGGTAAATTATGAAATTGTGAAAACCTAGTCTTACTTCTATAACTCGTTCCATCTGGTGAAAGTTCCATTGCTGTTACTGTTTCTCCAAATGTAGATGCCCAGTTATCAAAGTTTTCCAAGTGCATTCTTTCCAATTCATCATATTGTAAATATCTCTGCATTGTATATAGTTCAACCATAGAATTACTTACTGGTGTACCTGTTGCAAACACAACTCCCTTTCCACCTGTAATTTCATCTAAATATCGACATTTCATAAACATATCACTACTTTTTTGTGCATCCGTTTGTGTAATTCCACCAACATTTGTCATTTTTGTATATAAAAACAAATTCTTATAATTATGAGCTTCATCTACAAACATCTTGTCAATTCCAAGTTGCTCAAAATTAATTACATTATCTTTTCTATGGTCTGCTTTTAGCTTTTCTAATTTATTTTCTAAACCTCTTCTTGTTTTTTCCATTTGCTTAATAGTAAAGTTCTCTGCATTATTCCTTTTAGCTTCTTCAATCCCATTTATAATTGTTCTAATTTGATTATCAATTAATACTTGTTGTCTTTCATAAGACATTGGTATTCTTTCAAATTGACTATGTCCAATTATAATCGCATCGTAATCCCCTGTCGCAATTCTACTGCAAAACTTTTTACGATTTGCTGTAGCAAAGTCTTTTTTTGTAGCAACTAAAATGTTTGCTGACGGATATAGTTGTAAAAATTCACTTCCAAACTGTTCAATGATGTGGTTTGGAACAACAAAAATAGACTTGTTACATAGTCCAAGTCTTTTACTTTCCATAGCACCTGCTACCATTTCAAAAGTTTTACCAGCTCCTACTTCATGTGCTAAAAGAGTATTTTTACCATACAATATATGAGCTATTGCATTCTCCTGATGTTTTCTCAATGTTATTTCTGGACTCATTCCTGCAAATTTCAAATGACTTCCATCATAAGTTCTTGGTCTAATACTATTAAAAGTATCATTATATAATCTAACTAACTTTTCTCTTCTTTCTTGATCTTTGAAAATCCAATCTGTAAATGCTTGTTTTATTTGTTCTTGTTTTGCCTGTGCAATAGCTGTTTCTTTACCATTAAACTCCCTTATTTTATTTCCATCTATATCCGTTTTTGTATCATAGATTTTAACATCTTTTAAATTTAGTGTTTTTTCTATTATTTCGTACGCATTTATTCTTGAAGTTCCATAAGCATTATATGCTTTTACATTTCCATAATCATAACTTTTACATGATATATACCATGCTCCAGTAAAACTGCTGTAATTAGCTTTTATTTTTCCTTGTTCATAACTTCCAGTATTTAATAATTGATACATAAACTCATTAATTATTTCTTGTGGTATCCAAGTAGAACCTAACTTTACACCTATATCACTTGCTTTAATATCTTCAGGCATAACTTTTTTTAATCCTTCAATATTAATTTTAAATTCTGGATGTGTTTCTACCAACGCTTCTGCTAATTTTAATTTTTCTCTTATATTGCCAGAAAGATATTCATCTGCTGTAACATACTTATTATCTTCCATTGGAACTTTATAAATTATGCCTTCTAATTCTTTTATTATTTCATCTTGACTTTTAGCTGTAAGTTTTGACATATACTCTAAATCAACTTTTGCCTTTTCTGATAATGAAACAATAAGTGCTTCATTTGCTGTATCAACATTTGTAATTTCCTTGTATGCGTTTATTGTTCTTTTTGAGAACATATCTGCTTTTCTCTTAAACTTTCCATCATCCATTACTTCTAATGAACACAATAAATAATAACTACTATCTGCTTCAAAGGCTAGTTTATTTCCTCTACTATTTATTCTTCCATATTTTTTTACATATTCATCATATAGCCTATTTAATTTATTTTGAGCTACTTTTATATTTTCATCAGGATAATTTTCAGTTTGTAAATCAATTAAATCATAAGTTGCATCACGAAGATCTATCATACCTTTTATTCTACTCATTGTAGTAATTGGTAAATCTTGTTCCATCATTAAGCTGTTTTCTCTAAAATATACTTTTCCATCTATTAAAGCATAAGAATAATTTTTCACATTAGGATCTGCTGGTATTGCTACTTGTTCATTTTCTTCAATATCTCCAACTGTATATTCCGTTATTTCTCCATTTATTTTGTCTACTGCTTCACTTAATAATGTTTTTAAATCTATTCCATCAAATGCTTTGCATTCTGCTACATTTCCAAATCTACCACTTACCATTTGCATCTGACCTAAAATCATATCTGGATTATCAACAAAATATTTATTCATTATTATTCCATCTTGATTTTCATCTAAATATACCCAATCTGGCATAATATCTGTCATATTTTCTCTTTTTTGAAAGAAAAGAATATCAGATGTTACCTCTGTTCCTGCGTTCTTTGAAAATGTGTTATTGGGTAATCTTATTGCTCCCAAAAGGTCAGCTCTTTGAGCAATATATTTTCTTACATCTGGACTCTTCTTATCCATTGTTCCTTTTGATGTAACAAAAGCAACAATTCCTCCGTGGTCGTACTTTATCTATTGTTTTTGCAAAAAAGTAATCATGAATAAGAAAATGATTTTTATTATACTTTCTATCATTTATAGATATATCTCCAAAAGGTACATTTCCAATTGCAACATCAAAAAAACTATCTGGCATATCTACTTTTTCATATCCACTTATAGCTATTGTAGATTTTTGATATAGTTGTTGTGCAATTCTTCCTGATATACTATCTTTCTCAACACCATAAATTTTACAATTTAAAAGCTCTTTAGGTAACAGTCCTAAAAAATTTCCAGTTCCACAGGCTGGTTCTAATACATTTGCTTCTTTTAGTCCCATATTTTGTAGAACTTCATAAATTGAATTAATTACTACTGGTGGAGTATAAAATGCTGTCAATGTTGATTCTCTTGCACTTTTATACTCATCTTCTGTTAATAATTCTTTTAAAATTCTATATTCATTTGTCCAACTACTATCTTTCTCATCAAATGCTTGCTGTAATCCTCCCCAACCAACATAATTCGACAAAATTTCTTGTTCTTCTAGTGTTGCATATCGATTTTCATTTTCACACTTTTTTAGAACTTGAATTGCTGCTACATTTTTTGCGAATTTTTCTCTTGGCGTTCCTACCCCTAAATTCTCATTATTAATTTTAAAATTATTTCTTTCATTTATTGGTATTTCTGGATGCAAAACATAATCTTGGATTTTTGTTCTTTTAGGTTTTACCTGCTTTTTTATTTCTATATCTAATTTTTCAATATTATTTTCTATTTGCTTTGTTTCTTCATGTTTCTCTTGTTCTTGTTCAACAACATCATCTTGATATTTTTCTTCATTGTTTTGTTTTGCAGTTTCTATATGTTGAATTTGTTTATCTTTTACAATTAAATGTTCATTTGCATAGTTTTCTTGTACCTTTCTTTCAAATTCTTCAAAAGGCATTTCTTTATTAAATAATGGAAATTTAACATCATATAATTTTACTATCCCATTATTAATCCCAGCAAATTCATATTCATCTGAACCTATATAAATAGTATCTCCTAAATGATATTTATATTTTGGTACTCTTTGTTCTAATATATAAACTAATTCTTGAACTTCTTTTAAATCTTCATTAGATAATCTACTATCATCTATTATTTCTTTTAATTCTTTTATATAATCTTTTACATTATTTGTATCATTTATATCAGCTTTTATAATATTTATATTATCTTCTTCTGAACGATACATTTCTGTATTATCAACATAGTTATAAAAATCAAAGTCCTTAACAAATTTATATAATCTTTCTGCTAATTGTTGTTCGGCATCTTCTTTTTGTTTTTTACTTTCTTCTAATAGTTTTTTCTTACTTTCCTGTAATTCCCTATCAATTTCTTTTTGTTTTAGCCAATTTGAATATTCTTCCTTTTCCTTTGAATTTAAATATTTATCTAATTTTATTAATTCTTTAATTCTTTTTTCTGCTACATTCCAAGTTATTATAGTAGTTTCTTCATTTTCTCTTTTTCCTCTGGTTAAAGTAATTCCTTTTCCATCATATTGATAACCTATTCTTGTTCCAATATGAATTGTACTGCCACCACCCCAACCATATTCATTTTTAAGAAATTTTATATTTTCTTCACTTGATAGACTATTGATAAATTGATTATATATTCTCATTTTACTTTCTTGTATATTGCTACCCCTTGTTAGCTCATAATCAATTATTTCTTGAGTAAAAGAAAAAGTAGGAGCATTCATTGCTTCTACTTGTAATAACTGCATTTGTTCATCATAAGATTTTACTGGTTTGTGCATATCATGAAATTCATTGACCATTATAAGTCCTTCAATATATTCTGCAATATAATTCCATTTATAATAGACTTCTGCTGTTCTATTCAAATAACCATCTTTCCAAAGATGTAAAACATTTTCGTAAGCTTTATAACCTAATCTTGTATCATTTACTACAATTTCAGTATAAGCATCTCCAAATGCCTTTTTTATAAATTCAACTCTATCATTTTCAGTTAAATTATTTTGATAAAATTCTCTAATATCTTTTTTTGTAACTTTTAAATTATCTATATTATTTAAAATATCACTTACATATTCATCTTGTAGAAAATCTAATTTACTTCGCATTTCTTCTTCAGTTAATGTTCTTCTAAATTGACTTTCTTCTATTGATAAATCAGTTCTGTTGCTACTATCTCCTCTGCTGTCATCTTGATATTGTTCATCAAGCCAACCCATTTCATTTGATCTTGGGCTTTCAATTCTTCTGTTATATTCTCCTTCTTCGCCATCTCTTCCACTAGTATTTCCACTCTCTTGCTCGCTTGGTCTTGTATTTCCTGTAAATGACTGTTTAATTCGTTGTTCATTACCAATATTGTTAGTTCGTGATTCTTGTGGTTCAATAGGTAATTGTACCTCATCATCGAATATTTTCCTGCTGGAATTTTCTCCTTTTTCATTGTTAGATTTGGTATCAAGTAATCTCCCTGTTTCGTGTACTCTATTTTCTCTAACATTTTCAACCCCTCCTTCATTTATATTATTATCATTAGAATATATCTCATTTTCATTTTTTGCAAATGTACGATTTTTTAAATTTTCCTTTTTTTGTAGAGTTGAAACTGTTTTTGCTATTTCTCTTAAACCTGATTCTGCAATATCACTAACACTTGCACCTAATATTGTAAAAAGTTCTGGACTATTAAAATATTTTAAAAATTCAAATTCATTTTCAGAAATGTTTTCTCTAGCATTTATTCCACATCTTATCATTAGCATATAACTAACACTTGCCCAAGTTATTCCTATTAATATATCTTTAATTTCATCATCTGATATATCATTTAACATTGTGTTAGATTTATTTTTTATAATATCCGTTAGATAATCTTCAATATCATCTACAACCATGTTATAACTTGCACTAATTATAGCTTTCGATAAATCTTCCTTTAAATCCATATCTCCAAAATTTGCTTCTAAATCTTCAATAATATCTTTTTCATACTCTTGTTTTATATTCCATAATTTATATTCAGTATTATTATAATTATGAGTATCGGATAAGTCAAATACTAATTTAAATGGATATTCACTATTAGGATTTTTGTCATACACATAAATAGCTTCTGCCCTATTATTTACCCATCTTTTTAATTTTCTATTCCATTCATCCATTGTTGCACAAGCTCTTGCATCTGGTCTTTGTGCAAATATTAGAACTTGATCATCAAAATCATATTTAAAATTCCAAGCACTACTATCTAAAAAAGTTCTCCAGTTACTCGGTGAACTTGAAATTTCTTTTAAAGTAGTTTTATAGAGTTGCCTAGTTTCCTTTATTTTTCCCAACTCTCAACCTCCTATAACTATTGTCTTTTCATTAATTTTGTATAATCTTCATCAATTTGTACTCTATCTAATGCTGAAAGCAATAATACAATCATCTCTGCTGCTTCCTTTTGGAATAATGCAATATCTATAATTGATATTTCTCCTTCTTCGTCTTTTTGTGGTAAAGAATATCTTAATAATAATTCTTTTAATTTTGTTGCACTTTCTTTCCACTCTTGAGTTATAATATTTTCTTCTTGGAATGTTAATATTCCCATTAATTTATTAAAATTACCTTTGTTTACGATAAATTTTACTGTTGGTTTTTTATAATATTCAATCATTGTTTATCTACTCTTTATCTTCCTTTCCTGCTAAAAACTCAATAATTTTTCTTTTAGCAACTGCTTCTTTTAAATCCATAATAAAACTTTTTTCTACTGGGCTAAATTGTTTTAAATTTTCCCATTTTAAATTTTTTATTTTTTGCTCTGTATCTATATTATTCTCAAATATTTTTTCTAATGTCTTTACACTTTGTTGTAAAGTATATTGTGGCATATTTACCTCCTAAAATATTTAAGGTGGCTTTTTTTAGCCACCCATATATTATTTTTTATTTACTAATTTTTTTCTTTTATATTCGTATACTCCTAAACCTACTAAGGTTAATAATGATAATCCTAATACTCCAGCATAGATAGTTGTTTTACTATCATCTCCTGTTTTTGGTGTATCAATAGGTGCATTTTCAAATTCAAAAGTATATAAAGAATTTTCTCCTTCAACTTTTACATCATCAATAAATACACCCTTATCATTAATTTCAATTTTAATAACTTTATCAGAAATCACATATCCATTTGGAGCTTTAATTTCTTTTACAAAGAAAGTTCCATATCTTAAATCTTCAAATATTATTGTTCCTTCTTCTTTATTTGATTCATACTCTTTAATTAAATCTTTACATTCTTCATCTTCATATAATCCAAATGTGAATTTTTCTTTGATACTTTCTTTAGTATTTGCATCAATTTTTACTAATTTTATATTTTGTAAAATTGGCATATCTTTCATTTCTATTTTTTGAGTTTCTTTATTTTCAGATACTACAAATTCTATTTCTTCTGTTGTTTCATAACCATAAGGTGCAGTTTTTTCCCTTAAAATATAAGTCCTATTTTCTTCAAGTCCATTTACTTTATGAGGTTCTTTTGTTGACGTCCATTTATCTATTATTTTTTCTGTTTCTTTATCTTGAACTTCCAGTTCTGCTCCCTCAACTTCTTCGCCTGTTACTAAATCTGTCTTTGAAATTTCAACAATTTTATCAACCATTGTTATTTTTTGAGTTTCTTTATCTTCGCTTACTGTAAATTCTATTTTATTTGATATAACATATCCATCTGGTGCATAATCTTCATATAGAATATATTTTTTTCCTTCTTCAAGTCCATTTACTTTATGAGGTTCTTTTGTTGACGTCCAACTATCTATTTCGTTTTCATCTTCATCTACTACCCTCATTTTTGCACCTTCAACTTCTTTTCCTGTTATATTTTCTTTTGTTATTGTTACAACTTTATCAATCATTCTAATTTCTTGATTTACTTTATCTTTATTTACTGTAAATTCTATTTTATTTGATATAACATATCCATCTGGTGCATAGTCTTCATATAGAATATATTTTTTACCTTCTTCAAGTCCATTTACAATATGGGGTTCTTTTGTCGATGTCCAACTATCAACTATTTCGCTATTTTCATTTTCAATTCGTAATTTAGCTCCTTCAATTTCGTCCCCTGCAATATTTTGCTTTGAAACACTAACAATTTTATCAATCATTGTTACTTTTTGAATTTCAGTTTTGCTTTCTACTTTAAATTGAATGCTTGTTGCTTTAACAAATCCATTTGGTGCAATTTTTTCTTCTAAAGTATAAGTTTTTCCAACTTCTAATCCTTCTATCTTATGAGTAGTTTCTTTAGATTTCCATGAATCTACTATTTTCTTATTTTCATCAAACACTTTAAGTTCTGCCCCAACAAGTTCTTTATCTCCTGTAACATCTGTTTTTGAAAATTCAAAAATTGTAGGTTTATTTTCTATTTTTATATCTTTAGTGTAAACTTTAGTTGTATTATCTTTCTTTTCAAATTTGACTTCAATTGGTATTGTATTTAAAACTAAACCTTGTAATGTTTCAATTTCTTCTAATTCATATACTCCCATAGGTAAATTTTCAATAGTGTATTTCCCATCTTTGCTTAAATTAAATTCTTTAACACTCTTTCCTTTTTCATAAATCACACTGCCATCTGCATAGTCAATTATATTTTCTTTAGCTTTTAATCTAAACTTGATTTTACTTAAATCAGATGTATCTACTAATGATAAATCCACATTATCATTCAAAACAACTGATTTATCTATATTTAATTTTCCTGTTGGTTGCTCATTAGCAATTGTAACAGTAATATACGCATCATAATCTTCATCAAATTCAAGTGTTTTATTACTTCTATTTATTTTAAAAACAACAGGTTCTTCTAATTCAAGAAAACCATTAGGTGTAAGTATTTCATCAGCTTTATATGTTCCAGCTTCAAGTTTAGTTTCAGTATATGCTATAGCATTTTTATCTGTTTTCCATTTGTCATGTGAGAATATTCCAGTTTTACACTTAACTTTTTCCCATTGTTTTGTATTTTCATTTAATTTTGATAAACTAAATGTAGTATTGGAAAATGTTACATTCTTACCTGTTTTCTTATCAACTTTAACAAGTTTCAAATAACTTGTAAATGGTAAATCATTTTCAACAAATTCTTTTATAATTCCATCACTATTTTTATCAATATTGATATAAAAAGGTTCTACAGTTTCTATTTCATCAGATGGTGTTTTAGTTTCTCTTCCTTCATATATTCCATAAGCTAGTAATTTCGATGTTGCATGACCATTTCCATCTGTTTTCAAAATATCATATTCATCTTCTGCATATTCATTCAAATGCTTTGCTGCTTCTTCAAAGCTTCCATAATAATCAACATATTTTGAAAGTATTACTGTAAATTCAGCATTAGCAATTTTATTAGCTGTTGTATTATCATTTGATGATATTTTAATTATCTCAAATCTTGCTCTTTGCACATCCTCTGTTACATTAATTTCTTTTTTTATAACATTTGTGTTTTGATCTTTATATTCAAATTCAAAATTATATATATTAGTATCTAATTTATAACCAATTGGTGCATTTGTTTCTTTCCAGTTATATTTTCCAAGTGGTAATCCTGTTATATAATCATTCTCTACTTTTAAGTTTAAGTTTGAATTTTTAGCTGTAATACTTATAGTTGCTTTTCCATATTCATTAAATTTTGCTATTGCAATTTCATCATTTTTTGAAAAATATTTTAATGATTTACTTTTATTATAAATATCTTCACTTGCAGTTAATACATAAGTTGCACCATTCATTGTTGCATCTCCATGATGACTTGTTTTATCTATTCTGTTATCTCTTCCAGTAACAATATCTGATTTAGTTATTTTAACCGAACCAGTAGGTTCTGTATTTTTTATAGCTTGTGTTGATACTTCATTTGCTTTTACTTCAACATTGTAAGCTTTCTTATCTAGTAAATAACCTGCTGGTGCATTTTTTTCTTTAACTGTATATGTTCCTTTTTTTAGTTTTTCAACAACTATTTTTCCGTTTTTCACTTCAACATCATTGTTGTATCCATTAGAACTAGAAACATTATAAATTGCTCCATCTACTAATTTACCAGTTGTATCTAATTTTTGTAGCTCTAATTTTCCATATAAATCAATTTTAAGACTAATTCTTAAAGTAATTGGATCATTATAAGCCATTGAATATAATTGGTCTTGAATGCCAGAAGAAAATTCAAAATAAACCATTGAATCTCTATCAGATGTTTCATTTTTAACCATTCCCCATGACTTAAATTCATCATCTGCAATAGTATAATTTTCTATTGAAATATTTTCATCTGGTGTGATAGTCATTTGATTGCTTCCACTTGTATGAACAACTCTTATTCCGTTTGTTGTTCTATCAATAGCTGGATAGTTTGCTAACACCCCATTTATATCTGTAATTGTTTTACTTTCTCCTGCTTGTACTGTTATTGTTGTTGCATCAAAACTTGGTCTTTTTGCAAAATTATCTAGTTGGCTATTTATATTAGCTTTAAAATTCTCATAAGCTTGTTGATTTTCTGTATTTATAAATGTGGCATTTGATTGACCTAATGTTTCCCAAATGTATTGTTGAGTAAACACATAAGCCTGTTTTACATATATCATATCTCCTGCAAGAATACCTCCATCAATAACATAATCTCCTTGGTCTTTATACCAACCTAAATAAGCTATTTTGCAGGCTTTTCTCATTGCAGAATTTGTTGGCGTATAATATTGTCCATTATAAACAACACCTGTCTTAAAATCAATACCATGCTCTGCACAAAATACTGTATGTTTTTCTCCTGTTCTATTATTTATTAATTTTCTTATTAATATTCCTACTTTAGATCCCTGATTGTCCGTTGTATACATACCTGAATCGTATTGTCCCCCAACATATTTTCCACTACCTGAAGCAGCAAAAATAGGAGTTGTAGAGCTAATCATTGTAATCATTAATAAAATACTTGCTATAAATCTTTTTAATTTCGATTTTTGCATCTTGTTTAAACCCTCCTTTTAACAAAAAAAGAACAAGTAATATAACTTGTTCCTACTAAATATTATTTAATTATCTATAATAAAAATTTACAGTCCATTTGCCACAATAAGGACAACTCCATGTTTCATAACCGCATGGGCATTTTTTATCATATTCTTCTATTGTAATTTCTTCAGCACGAAGTTTACTTCCATAATTACTAATAAGATTATCATAATATGCTACTGCACTATTATATGTGTCAAACCATCTATTAGAATTTCCTATATTCATTCCATGATTATTATTTGTAGTACATCTTACTACTTTGGTTTCTTCTTTTTTAGTTTCTTGTGGTTTTTGTTCTTCAGCTTTAGTTTCCTGTTTTTCTTCAACTTTTGTTGTTGTCTGTTTCTCTTGCTTTTGAACTTCTTTTTGTGTTTCTGTTTTATTATTTGCTTTAGTTGTTGTATTTTTTATTGTATTTTTAGTTTCAACTTCTGTTTGTTTTGGTTGCTCTGTCTGTTTAATTTTTTCATTACTCTGTTCTACAATTTCATTTTGTTCTACTGTATTAATTACATTATCCTTTTCTATATTTTCTTCAACTGCATTTTCGGTTATAGCATTGTTTAAAATCTCATTATTTTCCCCATTATTAGTTTGATTTTTCTTTTTTGTTAGCAAGTAAATTGATGTTCCTAGTAAAATAATACAAATAACTGCCATTATTAAAATTATAATTTTTAATTTTCTACTCATAATAAAATCACTCCTTTTTTTATTTATCTTACTATAAGACCTTATTATTTTCAAATGTATAAATTATAATTTTTGTACTCCCACATACTTATCTAACCATTTCTCTTTGTTTAACCCTATTATAATGTTCTTTAATACATATCAACAAAAAATCTTCTACTTCTTGCTCTGTTTCAACATTTTTAGGCAAATACTTTCTAAATCTTTCATATTTTATTTTATATTGTACTACTTGATTTGGCTTTTCTTCTGCCATAATCTCATCTATTTTATCTCTATCTAGTATTCCCTTTTCACTTAAATCTCTTAAAAGCTTTGCTTGTTTTTCTGATGGTGTAGCATCAAAGGATTCTATTGCATCTAATAATTCTTTTTGGTCTTGTTTTTTCATGTAAGAAATTTGAACTGCTGGTCTTAATGCTATTTTATTTTCATCAACCATTTTTAATAAAGCACTATCTAAATTTGTAAGTGCAACATATCTTCTTACTTGTTCTCTACTTATTCCAAATTCTTCAGCTACAATTTCTACTGACAACTTCTGCACCGATGGTGTAGAAGTTAAATCAACCCTTTTTCCTTGTCTATTAAGTGCTTCTAATTTCATTTTAAAAGCCCAAGCTCTTTCAGAAGGTAATATTTCTTCTCTTTGCACATTGCTATCTACCATTAAAATTGTTGCCTCATCATCTGTAAGCTCTCTCACAATACATGGCATTTCAGATAATTGTGCTAACTGACAAGCTCTCCTTCTTCTATGTCCAGCTACCATTTCATAAGTGCCATCTTTTTTCTTTCTTACTATTGCTGGAAAAATAATTCCTCTTTTCTTTACACTTTCAACAGTTTCCATCATTTTTTCGTCATCTCTAACTTTAAATGGATGATTTGGAAAACTCGTTATTTGATTAATAGGAATCATTATAATGCTTTCCATTTTTCCTTTATCTGTACTAAACTTAAATAAATCATCTACACTCGGAAGTCCTAAATCTTTCCCTGTTGCTATCTTTTAACACCTCCTTTGCAAATTCTTCGTAAGCTATTGCTGGTTTACTTTTCTTATCATAAGCATAAATGCTTTTACCATCAATAGTGCTTTCTGCTGCTTTTACTCCTCTTGGTATAACAGTTTTAAAAACTTTTATTCTTCCTCCGTAATTTCTTCTAACTGTTTCTTCACAAGTTTTTGCAAGATTTGTGTTCATGTCTGCTAGAGTCAATAATATACCTTCTATTTTCAATTTTGGATTAATATTAACTCTTACCTTATCAACTGCTTGTACTAACTGTGTCATTCCTTTTAAAGCCAAATATTGAGGTTGAATTGGTATTACAACACTATCTGCACTAGCCAAAGCATTTATTGTAAGCAAACCCAAAGACGGTCGACAATCTATTAAAATATAATCATAATCATCTTTTACTTTTGAAATATAATTTCTTAATATATTTTCTCTATTTTCAAAATTTATCATTGATGCTTCTAATGCTTCTAATTCAATATTTGATGGTACTAAATCAATATTTTCTTCATTAGTTATGATTGCTTCCTTTTTATCTATTGGTTGTTTTGTTATAATCTTTTCCATTAAAGTCTTTATTGTATGTTCCATTCCATCTGCATTTTTAAATCCTAATGAACTTGTTAAATCTGCTTGTGGATCAAAATCAATCAATAAAACTTTCTTTCCATTTCTTACTAGACAATTTCCTAGATTGGCAACTGTTGTTGTCTTTGCAACTCCACCGCTTTTGATTTGCAATAGCAATTACTTTACACTTTGACATTATAAAAACCTCCTTCCTTAAAATTTAGCCATTATTAAAATAATGACTATGTAAAAGAACAAGTTTATTTTAACTTGTTCTATCTTGCTTCTCTATCTATTTCAAAACCTTTTAATTTTTTATCAATATTTCTTTTATACTCATTTACTCCCACATTTTCAATTTCATCTGCAATGTATTTTTTATTTTTCAAATCACTGATTTGACTTTCTTTGTTATATCTTTTTATCACACTTTCAACTTGTTTTTCAGATACAATTCCAGTAAATATAATTTCATTTTTCTTAATTTCAAAATCATACCCTTTATATAACATATAACTCAAAAATATTTTTTGTCCTTCTTCATCATACTGTTGTAATGTTTCACTATTAAATAAGTTTTCTCTTGTAAATTTTAAATGTTTCATTTTCTCCATGTTATTACCTCTCCTTACTCATTTTTCTTTCTATATTCTTTCTAACTTTTGCATAAATTTCTAATGCCTTATCTTCATTAAAACTCTTTTGAAGTGATATACCTTTTTCTTGTATAAAATCCTTTGACATTTTAAAGATATTAGTATCATTAAATGTATATCTACCCATTTCGTCTTTTCCCATATACATAGCTGTAACTGGAATTATTTGACCACTATATATTGGCAAATTAACAGTACAGAACATACCAACTTCTAAATTGTCTAAATATTTAATTGCTTCATAACCTTCCATTTTTTTACTCCTTTCATATTTTTGCAACAAAAAAAGCTAATCTCTCGACTAGCTTCTTCGTTTATGTATTTATTTATTTTCAATTAACTTTATCAATAGTTCATTTACTGGCTCTGCTGATTTATTTTCCCTTATTAATTTGTTTCTCATTTTTACTAATGATTTTACTATTAAATCTTTTTCCGATTTACTTGTTTTGACTTTTATTTTTTTCATATAGAATCACCCCTAATTTTTTATTATTCTTATTTTATCATATTTAAAAATTTTAGCAATTCTACTCGAAGATTTATCAATTTTATGCAATTTCTACATATAAATTCACTTCAACATGGTTATATTTTTCTCTGGTTTTCTTTACTCTCACAAAGGGTTCAAGTTCTTTTCTAATATCGAACGCATTTCCTACTAATTGCAAATGCAACCAATGTAATTCCTTTTTTATTTTTTGCACTTTCAATAGCTAATTTCTTCATTATATAAGATTCCTTTCTCTATTTTCTTTGGTATTTCCATGTTTTTATTTCCTTTTCCAACTTCCTTAAGTTACATACTTAACGAAGTAAATATTATAAAACAAATTCGTTATAACGCTTGATACAATAGCTTTCAACGTTTTAGCTTCTTTAAAAATCAATTAAAATGAAGATTAAAAAATTTCATTTAATTTTTTAAGATTTTGCTTGAAATACAAGTTCTTTATTGATATAATTTTTATATAAAATTATAAAGGAGAATTAGTATAAATGGATAAAAAATCAAGGCTAATAAAAAAGTATAGAATGAACTATATTCTGCTTATACCGGCAATAGTATCCGTATTTATTTTTTGTTATCTTCCTATGGCGGGTATCGTTATGGCTTTTCAGGAGTATGACATAATAGGCGGAATTTTCGCAAGTAAATTTGTGGGTTTTGAAAATTTTATAAAAATATTTACCACGCCGAAGTTTCTTTCTGCAATAAAAAATACTTTGATTTATAGCGGTGTTAATTTGATTTTCGGTACACCTTTTCCGATTATTCTGGCAATACTGCTAAATGAACTCAGATGCAGGTGGTTTAGAAACACAATTCAAACTATAAGCTATTTGCCGTATTTTTTATCATGGATATCGGTTATAGGCATTTTTCAGATTTTATTTTCATCTGAAGGAACGGTTAATGCAGTGCTTTCCAAAATTTTTGGGAGCAGCTATACACCGGTAAATATACTTATGAACCCCAAATATTTTCTCGGTATAATTTTCTGGACCGGACAATGGAAGAATGTGGGGTGGTCATCGATAGTATTTCTGGCAGCAATAACCGGTATAAACCAATCTCTTTATGAAGCAGCTGCGGTTGATGGCTGCAGCAGATTTAAACAAGTATTTTATATAACATTACCAAGTATAATGCCGACTATAGCTATAGTATTTATTATGGCGACCGCATCACTGGTGGTATCAAATTTTGACCAGGTATACGGTTTTCAGAATGCTTATATACAGGAAAAAACAGAAGTAATAAATACTCTTGTGTATCGGGAAGGAATATTGAATGCAGAATATTCTATGGCGACGGCATTCGGAATTGCTCAGGGACTTGTTTCATTTATTCTTGTTTTCATTACAAATAAAATAGTAAAAAAAGTTTCTGATCTCGCTATTCCGAATGGGTAAAATGGGATTAGCAAATAGTGTTAATCTTTAAGTTGCCTACTTCAAGATATATCATCGAAATAAAATAATCAATATTGCGAAAGCCTTTTGCACGACGTTTAATTCCTTGGATACGGCTGTTTATTCCTTCTGTTAGACCTGCTGTAAGCCTGCTTTTGAAATATTGCAACACACTAGAATAATGCGATTTTATCATTTTGGCAAATTTTTTATCGGCTCTAATCGAGAACGAACAGCCCATGATAACCATTTTTTAAAGGCAATTTCAGCTACCTGTATATCAAATATATTTCGATACATATCTTGAAATGTCAGTTTCATCTGATATGCTTTTGCAAGATTGGTGGTATACAAGGGGAGAAAAAGTTAAACAGGAATTTAGTCAGCACAATTATGCTTCAACAGGTAACGGAATTGTATATTTGATTTTCGCAATTTTCGGATTTAGCATAGTTTCTATGGCTATTATGCAAAGCGACTTCAACTCATTAAAATCTGAAACCCACTCAGAACAGCGAAGTGCCTCCGGGATATTGCCTTAATGAGGCTTACGGAAACGGCGGTAATGTATACAGAAACATCAATATCATAAGGAGACCGGGTACTGACAGACTGCTGTCGGGAAATGCGGACGCTCTGCACTCGTCCTGTATGGTTAAAGGACCGGTGGTTGAAAACTGTACATGGGAATATGCCGGAGATGACTTTATTAATATAAGAGGCTACTACAGTGTTGTACTGAAAAATGACGGTGACAGCCTGCATATCGCAGTGCCGTGGCCATTTGGAAATTATGGCGACAACAGAACATTCAGTGAGGGTGAAGAATTAGAGTTTTTAACGTACACTTCTGTGGAGTTCAAGAAAGCGGCAAGTGCCGGTGTTGTAAAAATAGAGGACAGCAGTATGACTGTGACCGATACAGCACTTGCGGAAAGCTTTAAAAGCATTAACGGTACGGCAATACGCACAGGACTGCCCTTGAAAGTGTTCAAAGTTACTTTTGATAAGGATATATCAGGTGTTCCCGAATATTCTGTCTGCTTCAGCCGCAGCCGCTGCGGAGCCGGTGCAGTTATCAGGAATAACAAATTTTCGGATAATCTTTCGCGTGCTGTACTCATAAGGGGCGATAATGCTGTAATAACCGGAAACACAATATCAAGAACCGGTATGGCATCAATTGTTATAAGAGGGGACGCAAACGAACTGGAAGCAGGTCTGCCGGATAATGCTGTTATAAAACAAAACCATATATATTATGCAAATAATCTCGGCGGTACGTATGATTCGCCCAGGGGTGCGGCGATTAGTGCAAATCTTTCGCAGACAAACAGCAGAGGTACAACTTACCGCGGAAAGGGTATTGATATATCGGATAATTATATATACGGCTGCGGAGCATATGCAATTTCAATGAAGATGTATGAAGACAGTGCGGTGTACAACAATAAAATGATTAATACACTGACAAAATCTATTGAAAAAACTCAGCCGTTAAATCTTACATACTGTAGTTTGTACATTGCGAAAAACAGTGTTGACGGTGTTTTGGCAGGTACGAATAAAATTGATGATAACACAGCTCTTTTTACTCTCGGAGCAGAAGAGCTTGAGCCGCGTTTCTTAAATGAAAGAGTGTGGACATCAGGTCAAAATATAGTGTATTCGCTATACGCACTGGGAAGAGGTTCAGGAGATTACCGTTTTGAAATATCGGTGTTTGACGGAGACGGAAATTTTGTAAAATCCTCCGCACTGGAACAGCCATTATCGCTTTTTACAGTCGCACGGCTTAAAGGAAGCTGTCATCAGGGCGAAAAGGTGCAGCTAAGCGTATATCAAAACGGTGAGCTTATAAAACAGTATTTTATAGCCGAGTAATATAAATATAGGAGAGAGTGCTGCTGCAATGAATATGACTGAAAACATGATTTTGCCGGCGTATCCGGCGGGTGAAAACGATTTTACCGACGCGGAAAAGACGGCACAAAGGAAAGCTGCCGATAATCTGAACGATGAGATAAAAAATGCGGTTTCGGGCGGAACTGATTATTTGAAAGTGCCTTGCGGCATATACCGTTTTAATAATTCTGTTACGGAGAAACCGCTTGTAATAGACGGTGCAGACGGATTAACAATAGATTTTTCGGAGTCCATGATTTATTCCGAGG